>Ga0182741_1000365_pt1 | contig 69667 bp, 66 predicted proteins | sample eDN5th37CBELigOP_FD_128874 | JGI IMG/M metagenome (GOLD analysis project Ga0182741, IMG submission 128874) | Enriched Organic Plus compost microbial communities from Emeryville, California, USA - eDNA 5th pass 37_C BE-Lig OP (version 2) (version 2) ...
GGACTGACCGGTCTCGCGCTGTGGATAGTCTCGCACTGGTTCCAGTGAAGGTCCGGCCGGTGAATCTAGGCGCTCAACGGCTGGAAGGTGAGACCGAGGATATCGCCGAGCTCACGCAGCGTTCGCTGCGCCTCGTCCACACTCGCGCCCTCCGGCGCGGCGTGAATGGCGTCCGCCAGCGCGATGAGCGTGCCAATCGCTGCGGGCGTGTGAAGATCGTTCTCGAGCGCGTCGAAGTAGGCAGTGCGGTAGGACGCGACGTCGATGCCCGCATCCTCGCTTCCGGATGAACGCGTGGCGGCTTCGTGAAGTCGCTCGGTCTTGCCGGCCCACTCCGCCATCTCCGTGTCATCGAACTCCCAGACGGCACGGTAGTGGTGCGAGAAGAGGTAGAGGCGAATCGCGTCGGAGGAGTACTGGCGGAGCAGATCGCTGGCCAGGACCAGATTGCCGAGCGACTTGCTCATCTTCTCGCCCTCGTAGTTGACCATCGCGACATGCATCCACGTGCGAACGTAGGGCTCGACACCCGTGGCATTTTCTGCCTGCGCGATCTCGCATTCGTGGTGCGGGAAGATGAGGTCGTAGCCGCCACCGTGGATATCGATGGTCTTGCCGAGGTACCTGGTCGCCATTGCCGTACACTCGATGTGCCAGCCGGGACGCCCAGGTCCCCATGGCGAGTCCCAGGTGGGTTCGCCCGGAGCGGCCGCCTGCCAGAGAACGAAGTCGAGGGGATCGCGCTTGTTCGGATCGTCGGGGTTGTTGCCTCGCTCGTTGGCGATCGGCAGCATTTCCGAGATGGAGAGATGGCTTAGCTTGCCGAACTCGGGATCCTTTGCCACCTCGAAGTAAACGCTCCCATTCACGACGTAGGCGAATCCACCCTCGACCAGCTTCTCGATGATCGCCAGCATGTCGGGGATGTGCTGGGTGGCGGCGGTGTAGTGATCGAACTCGACTGCATTGAGCCCCTTCATGTCTCTGAGAAACTTCTGCGTCTCGCGCTGGCCGAGCTCGTCCCACTCCAGCCCGACCTCCCGCGCCTTGCGCAGGATGTCATCATCGATGTCGGTCACATTCTGGACGTACGTTACCCTGTGGCCCTGGTGGCGAAGCAGCCGCACGAGGATATCGAACGTCAGAAACGTGAAGGCGTGACCGATGTGCGTTGTGTCGTATGGTGTGACACCGCACACGTAGATGCCGACGTGGCCGTCGTTGACGACGAACTCGTCGGTGGAGCGGGTCTGCGAGTTGTACAGTCGCATGTGATTGGGTATCCCCTTGGCGCATGGCCGTATAGCGCGGTTCGTCATCGTTCGTCACGCAGGAAACCGGCGACTTCGATGACGGGAATCGATGCTTCGCAGTATATCCCAGCGGTTGGCGATGGCGATGTTGGTACCACGGGTGTCCATACCGACGCGCCGGGGGCGTTGTATGATCGGATGGCAGCCACGACGTCGGCCGGGCGAGGTCATGGGTATCGCGCCGAAACTCCGGGGACAGCAATGTTCGGTTCGAAGACACCACATGTCATCACCTGTGTGCTCCTCCTGTTCCTGCTTCCATTGACCAGCGGACTCGCATCGGCACAGGATCCATCGTCTCCTCCGATTACCGACGACGCGAGTTCGTGTGCGGACGGAAGGCTGCGTATCCGCGACCTCAGTGGCGCGGACGCCCACCTAGCCGAGGGTCTGCAGAAGCTCGAGGAGCGCGCTCGCACGTGGCAGCAGGACGCTCGCCTGGTGGAGCTGCGGCTCTCATGCCCGCTGCTGAAGATGGGTGTTCAATGGGAGGGGACCTTCTTCTCGGAGACCGCACAGGCAACCTTCGCGACTGACACCGGTGGCATCGAGCCATCCGAGCTCGCACCATCCGACGTGCCGTATCTCGATGTGTCGAATGTATCGCTTCAAGTGGTGCATCGTTCACTCCTGCGCGCAGGGTATTCGGACGAGCTCAAGCTCGCCGCCGCGTCGAGCGTCACGGTCCGCCTGAGCACCGATCAGATGAGCTTCGGTCCCCCTACCGCGCCGCGTGGGGTCGTCTATGTCCACGTTGCCGTCGAGGAGCGTGGCGTGATCAAGGATGTGTGGATCAATGCCCAGGATGGCACGATCTACCGGTATGACCTGGAAGGATAGGGATCTCGATGGGTACGCCAGTCGTCGCGGACGTCTCCGCAGCAGTCGCTCGCTCCGCACAAGTCCTCGCAAGGCGGCCATCGGCCCTGCTGTTTGACTTCGATGGAACGCTCAGCGAGCTGGTGGACGATCCTGCCAATGCGAGCATCGAGGAGCGGTCGGAAGCGGCTCTCCACACGTTGACGGGCCTCGTGGACCTTGTGGGGATCGTGACGGGGCGGGCGGTTCGTGACGTTCAGACCAAGCTCGATACCAGCCAGATGGTGGTGGTTGGCAATCATGGTCTCGAGTGGGTGGTGCGAGGACAACACGAACGGCATGATGCCGGCCTGAAGGCGGCCGAAGCTGTCCAGGAGGCGATCGGTGAGATCCGTGAGCGCCTGGAGCGTGACTCGCTCGACCAGGGGGTCATCTTCGAAGACAAGGATCTCTCCGCGAGCATCCACTACCGGATGGCCCCGAATCAGAAGCAGGTTGGAAGCGTCCTCATTCCGCTGGCCCGCCGGGTGGCTGCCAACCACGGTCTGCGTACCACGGAAGGGAAGTTCATCGTCGAGCTGCGACCCAGGGCCGAAGTCAGCAAGGGCACGGCGATGGGGCAGCTTCGTGAGGAGTTCGGGTTGGCCTCGATGGTGTTCCTGGGCGACGACCTCACGGACGTGGATGGCTTCAAGGCGTTGCGCCAGCTTCGAGAGTCAGGTGTCGTTGAGTCGCTCGCGGTGGGGGTTTTGGGATCGGACACCCATCCACAGGTCGCATTGACCGCCGACGTTGCGGTAAGCGAGGTGGTTGGCGTCGCCGACTACCTCGAGAAGCTGATCGATGCGCTTCGAACCGGGGAGCAGGCATGAGAGCGATATCGAGGCTCGGCGCATTCGCGACCACAATCCTGGTCTCCAGCATTTTGGCGTCCGGAGTGGTGGCCCAGTCGTTGCCCTGGCACGAGCCACTCGATGCCCAACCGGACCGCACGACGATCGTGGTGGGCGACCATGAGCTCGATGTGGAGCTGGCGGTGACGCCACAACAACAGACCCTCGGGCTTGGCTACCGCAACGAGCTTCCCGAAGGCAACGGCATGCTCTTCGTGAATGACTCCGCCCAGCCTCGCAGTTTCTGGATGAAGGGCATGCGCTTCTGCCTCGATATCATCTGGGTCGAGAGTGGGGAGATTGTCGGCGCCGCCGAATCGGTCTGTCCCGACCCAGAGGGCACCCAGGACGCAGACCGCCAGCGCTTCGTGTCGCCGGAGCCCGTCACCTATGTGCTCGAGGTGCCGGCAGGTTGGCTCGAGCGAAACGGATATGGACCTGGCACGCCGGTAGATATCCCTGATGAGGTTCGACAGGCCCTCGGGGAGTGATGGCTGCCGCGTCCTGATCGATGGTGGTCCGTCGCCATGCCTCCAGAACCGTTCGCCCGCGGATGATATTGCCCACAAAGAATCTATCGGCAGTCAAGGTAGGGGAGCAGTCCTGCGCTCACCCCGCTACCCGGCTTCAGGATCCGGATCGTGTGTCGGGTCCGTGTGCTGGAGGAGGCGCTCCAGGCGATCCTGACGGATCGCGAAGGTGACATCTCCTCTCGTGCGCTCGAGCACCGCTCTCAGCTGGTCCGTCGTGCGGCGGATGCCTCCGGTGATCGCGTCGGGAAAATCCACGGTCACGAGCGCGCTGTAGATCGTGTCCATCGTTTGTAGCAGCTCCTCCGCTCGGGGCACCTCATTGCGCCGGAGGGCGTCGAGGGCGTCCCTGCGGAGCTCGCTTGCGGCCTCGGCCAATCCGTTGAGCCACGCCGCGGGCGATACGCCAAGCCTGGAGGGAGACGGGAGGTCGGATCCCTGCAGAATGGCGATGCTCAGGTGAGCCTCGGCGACTTCCTTCATCGCGTCCTGGACGTATCCGGCGCCAGCCAGCGATGAGTGGTCGGCGACGTGATCGACGATGTCCCGAAGCATCTCGGATGCGCGTGCTGCCTCTGCCACGGCCTCGTCGAACTCGGCCCGATGCGCGGCCCGGATGGCGTTGGCCGAGGCGCGGATCACGTGTCGGCTCTGGGAGATGGCCTGTTCACGGGCCGCGTTGACTTGCTCGAACTCGTCGATGATGGCGGCGACCAGGGGGACAGCGTCGATTCCGGGCATGCGATTCTCCTGCCTGAGCCATGTGTTGCGGCGATTCACGCTCACATTGACACCTGGGATTCTAGCGCCGTATACTCTCTCGTGCCGCGCGAAAAGGGCGGCCCGGTTCGTATGGCCGGAAACAGGGCGACGATCGGAAGTAGTAGGCGCGCCCGAAATCCAGAGAGATGCCGGTGGTGAAAGGCATCACGAACAGCGCCGAACTCGTCCGTGAGCCGGGAATGTGAACATCAGTAGCGTTCCCCGGGAGCTCCCGATACAGAGCAACGAGCGGGCTTCGACAGCGGCCCGAACGCGAAGACCCAGAGTAGACGGGGCCGTAGCTCAGCTGGGAGAGCGCAACACTGGCAGTGTTGAGGTCAGGGGTTCGAGCCCCCTCGGCTCCACAAGTCTGGTCCGCGTCCACGACCGTGATGGAAGTCAATGTGGGTGGTACCGCGGATGGCACAACGCCTTTCGTCCCTGACGGGACGGGGGGCGTTTTCGTTTACACATTCGATCAGCGGCCAGCACAGGAGCAGGAACGATGGCAACGACGACGAACGACACCTCTCAGCGAACGGAACGACGGTGGGTACCCTCCGAGATCGAGCCGAAGTGGCGGCGAAGGTGGCAGGAAGCGGCCATCTACAAGGTCGACGATGATGCACCCGAGCCCAAGTGGTACTCGCTGACGATGTACCCGTACCCGTCGGGCACGCTGCACGTTGGGCACTGGTATGCCTTCGTGGCCCCCGACATCTATGCCCGCGCCAAGCGCATGCAGGGCTACAACGTGCTGTTCCCGATGGGATTCGACGCCTTCGGCCTGCCGGCCGAGAATGCCGCCATCCGCCACAACATCCATCCGGCGAAGTGGACCTACGAGAACATCGATGAGATGAAGGCCCAGTTCGATCTGATGGGCGCCATGATCGACTGGTCTCGGCAGGTCATCACCAGTGACCCGGAGTACTACCACTGGAACCAGTGGATCTTCCTGCAGATGCTGAAGCGCGGGCTGGCATACCGGGCCTCGGGCTCGGTGTGGTGGTGCCCGAACGATCAGACGGTGCTGGCGAACGAGCAGGTGGTCGAGGGCAACACCTGCGAGCGCTGCGGGGCGGAGGTCTACAAGCGGGACCTCGAGCAGTGGTACTTCCGCATCACCCAATACGCCGAGGAGCTGCTGAACGACCTGGACAGGGTCGACTGGCCCGAACGCGTGCGCGTCATGCAGCGGAACTGGATCGGGCGCAGCGAGGGTGCACGCCTGACCTTCCGGGTCGAGACCGGCGATGAGCTGGAGGTCTTCACGACCCGGCCCGACACGGTTTTCGGCGCGACATTCATGGTGATGGCTCCGGAGCACCCGCTGGTCGACAGGATCACCACGCCGGAGCACCGGGACGCCGTCAACGCCTACCGCGACGCGGCCCGCCGCAAGAGCGAGATCGAGCGGCAGTCGACGGACGAGGCGAAGGAGAAGACCGGTGTCTTCACCGGTGCCTACGCGATCAACCCGGTCAACGATGAGCGCATCCCCATCTGGGTTGCTGACTATGTGCTGATGGGGTACGGAACCGGCGCCATCATGGCCGTGCCGGCGCACGATGAGCGCGACTTCGCGTTCGCTCGAGCGTTCGATCTGCCGGTCAGGGTCGTGATCCAGCCCGACGGTGAGGAGGCCCTGGATCCGGCCACCATGGATGAGGCGTACGTCGGCCCCGGAAAGATGGTGAACTCGGGGCAGTTCGATGGCATGGACGTGCCCGACACGCTGCCCGAGATCATCGCGATGCTGGAGGAGCAGGGTCGTGGCCGCGCCGAAGTGACCTGGCGCCTGCGCGACTGGCTGATTTCACGCCAGCGGTACTGGGGTACGCCGATTCCGGTGGTCTACTGCGATTCCTGCGGCATGGTTCCGGTGCCGGAGGACCAGCTGCCTGTGAAGCTGCCGCTGGACGCGGAGTTCACCCCGACCGGGCAGAGCCCGCTGGTGAGCCACGAGGCGTTTCTCAATACCACATGTCCCAGTTGTGGCGGCGCTGCTCGTCGTGAGACCGACACCATGGACACCTTCGTCGACTCGTCCTGGTACTGGTTCCGATATACGTCCCCGGACTACGACAAGGGACCGTTCGATCCGGAGAAGGTGAAGCTGTGGACGCCGGTCGACCTGTACACGGGGGGCATCGAGCACGCCATCCTGCACCTGCTGTACGCGCGCTTCTTCACCAAGGTACTGCGGGACATCGGTCTGGTCGACCATGACGAGCCCTACAGCAAGCTGCGCAACCAGGGCGTCATCCTGGCCGCCGAAGGCACCAAGATGAGCAAGAGCAGAGGCACCCAGGTGGGACCCAACCCGCTGGTCGAAGCACACGGCGCCGACGCGCTGCGACTGCACCTGATGTTCCTGGGGCCGTGGGAGCAGGGTGGCCCGTGGAACGACCGTGGGATCTCCGGCATGGAGCGCTTCATTCGACGTGCCCATCAGGTCGTCGTCGAGACGGCAACGAATCCGACAGACGGCAACGCCGACGAGGCTGCCGTCAACGAGCTGCGACAGTTGACGCACAAGACGATCCGCCGCGTGACCGAGGATCTCGAAGAGTTCGAGTTCAACACGATGATCGCAGCGCTGATCGAGTTCACCAATGAGCTGATGAAGTTGAAGGAGACCGACGTCGCTCGCACGTCCGCATGGCGCGAAGCGGTGGAGTCGCTGACGCTGATGATGGCGCCGGTCACACCCTACGTTGCCGAGGAGATGTGGGAGATACTGGGCAATGACTTCTCGGTGCACCAGCAGGCGTGGCCCGTTTACAACGAGGAGCTTGCCACGGTCGCCTCGATCGAGATCCCGGTCCAGATCAACGGGAAGGTCCGGGACAAGGTGGTGGTCGAGGCCGGGCTGAGCCAGGAGGAACAGCTGGCGGCTGCCAAGGCGAGCTCCCGGATTCAGGAGCTGATCGCCGGCAAGACGATCGTGAAGGAGATCTCCGTGCCGGGACGCCTGGTGAACATCGTCGTCCGGTAGACGGCCCAATCCTGCGGCGGCCCAGGAGACCCAGGCACGGTTCGCCTCCATCCGGTTCGACCAGTCCGCCGCCCGCAGAACGCTCCTGAAGACTGATCACCCCTGAATGTCGTCGCTCTCGCTCTGGCTACACTGCTGATCTTTTCGCAGGAGAGACAACCGAAGACCCCGGCCGGGACGTCCCGGCCGGGGTCTTCGGTTTCGTGGCATCGATCGTCAGTCCGCCGCGACGGCTTCGTTCTCGGTCTCGGGTACCCAGCGGAGGTTGAGATTTCGGTTGGCACCGACCTCGTCGAGACGCTTGTACTCGGTGGTGTGTGGCGCCGAGGTGACCTTCTCCGGGTCGTTCTGAGCCTCGTCAGCGATCTGCAGCATGGCGTCGACGAAGTAGTCGAGCGACTCGCGCGATTCGGTCTCCGTCGGCTCGATCATCAATGCCTCGGGAACGACGAGCGGGAAATAGGTGGTCGGCGGATGTACCCCGAAATCCAGGAGCCGCTTGGCGATATCGAGCGTGCGAACGCCGTTCTTCTTCTGGATCGCCGCAGTCGCCACGAACTCGTGCATGCACGTTCGATCGAATGGAACGTGGTACGCCTCGTGGAGTCGGGCACGCAGGTAGTTGGCGTTCAGGACCGCGTCCTCGCTCACCTGCCGCAGCCCCTGTGCACCATGCATCCGAATGTACGTGTAGGCACGCACGTGCATGCCGAAGTTGCCGTTGAAGGCGTGCAGCTTGCCAATGCTCTTCGACGGCAGCGTCCACGCATACCTCGGACCGTCTTCCTCGTCGATCTTCGAGACCACGGGCCCGGGGAGGTACTCCCGAAGCTCCTCGGTGACGCCAACCGGGCCGGACCCCGGGCCACCGCCGCCGTGCGGGGTTGAAAACGTCTTGTGGAGATTGAAGTGCATCACGTCGATGTCGAGGTCGCCCGGCCGCGCGATGCCGAGGATGGCGTTGAAGTTGGCACCGTCGTTGTACACCAGGCCGCCGGCCGCGTGGACGATATCGATGATCTCGGTGATGTGCTCGTCCCAAAGGCCGAGGGTGTTCGGATTGGTGATCATGAGCCCCGCGGTGTCCGGTCCTACCAGTTCCCGGATCGCCTCGACGTCGGCGTTGCCGCGACTGTCGGAGGGGACCGTGACGACGTCGAAGCCAGCCATCTTGGCGGTGGCGGGATTCGTGCCGTGGGCGGAGTCGGGGATGAGCATCTTGGTGCGGCCCGTGTCGCCACGGTCGTGGTGCCACTTCTTGATCACGAGGCATCCGGTCAGCTCGCCGAGTGCGCCGGCAGCGGGCTGGAGCGTGACGGCCTTGAAGCCCGAGATCTCCCCGAGGATCTCCTGCAGGTCATGCATCAGCTCGAGCGCGCCCTGAACCGTCTCCTCTGGCGCCATCGGGTGGATGCTCGCGAACCCGTTGAGCCGTGCGGTGCGCTCGTTGATCTTCGGGTTGTACTTCATCGTGCAGGACCCGAGCGGGTACATCGCGATGTCGATGGCGTGGTTCTTCTGGCTCACTCGGGTGAAGTGCCGCACGACATCGATCTCGCTGACCTCGGGCCAGTTGAGTGATTCCCGCCTGAGCTCGGCCGGTATCTCGGTTTCCGGTACGTCGGCGGCAGGGATGCGCACCGCACGACGGCCAGGGCTGCTCAGCTCGAAAATCAGGGGTTCTACCGCCATCCAGCTTGACTCCATGGGGGTACACCGCGGGCGCGGCTGCGCCTGCAGCGAGAATCTGCATACCACGGGGATGGTAGCACGGCCCGCTCCGGCAGAACATACGCGCCGCACCCTCGTGGTGACGCTATATCAGGACCGTGCCGGACTCCTTCGGAGCACTCGAGAGACGTCGCCAGTGGACGATGCCAAGGGTGGCCGCCATCACGCCTCCAAGCATGGCGCCCGCGATCACCGGTGTGGCAGGGTCGACTCGATAGAGCTGGGCGGCGAGAATCGGCCCGATCGACATCGCGCTGCCGCCGAGGATCTCCATCACTGCGAAGGCTCGGGACCGCAGGCGGGCCGAAGCGATCTCACCCATTTCGGCAAGCAGCATCGCCCAGGTTGCGAACATGCCGCCGCGCAGCAGGAACGCGAACGAGATCCACGGGATGGTGTAGCTGAACGCGAAGATGATGAGTCCGACCGCCGTGGCGGCACAGGAGATCGCGGCAGCGCGCAGGGGGTTGTTGGAGAGCGAAGGGGTGCGGGAAACGAGGAGACCGTAGATCAGGGTTCCGACGGCAGCCCCAGCTCCAAGGGTGGCGATGATCGCCGCATCCATTCCCCGCGTGTCCTTCAGGAAGTTGGGCACGAGCGTCACGCCGATCGCAAGGGCGAGGATCGAGCAGCCGTGGAGGATCAGGAGGTTGCGTATCGGGCCTTTGGCGAGTACCTCCTGGTAGGTGCCGCGGGTCGTCTCACCGGCGGTTTCGTCCGCTGGAGGCAGCGACAGGTCCATGTTCAACATGACGAGGATCGAGGCGAAGCTGGTGGCCACGCCGAGGAAGAATGCGAGCTGCATGCCGCCAAGAGCCACCAGCGCACCCGAAATGAGTGGCGTGAAGATCAGCGCGATCGAGGGACCCACGTTGATCACCATGGAGAACGCCCGGGCACGATCCTCCACCGCCCGCTCGGCGACGTAGGTCTGCATCACCGGGAAGACGATCTCGCTCATGGCGTTCAGCAACACGGTGACGAACAGGATCTGCCATACCTGTGCGAACGCCGCGATGGTCAGACCGGCCATCCCGCAGATGCGGCTGGCGATCAGCAGTCGTTTCCTGTCGAACCGCTCGGTGAGCCATGAGGACGGCCCGATGATGAACGGCCTGATGAATCCCGCCGAGCCGAGCACGAGCCCCACCAGCGCGATCGGCGCACCACGGTCCTCAATCCACAGTGGCCAGATACTCGTGTAGGCGCCGAACGTCGCCTCGAAGAGCGTCATGGCCCAGAACGCAAGTCCGAGATCTCGACCGAGACCGACATCCCAACGCAGTCGCATGGCCAACCTCAAAATTGACTACACAATGGTCTCAGGACGAGCCCGCGCCATTGTAGCCGGTCAGGGGCAGTCCTGCGGAATCGCCCGGAGGATACGAGCGGGAGCAGTACAATTGTCGGCAGTGTGCCCACGTGCACGCCGGTGCTGCTCGATGGTCAAGACTGGTGGACTTCTCCGTGAACCCCTACATCCTTACCGGACTTGTGATGTGCCTGGTGCTGCTAATCGCATTGATCGGCACGGCTTACCTGGCCGTCTTCTTCAATCGACGGGCGAAGGCCGATCTGGAAGCTGCCCTGGCACCGCTCGCCGCGAGGGTGAGCGGGGAAATCAACCTCGATGAGGCGGAGGTGACCGGCTCGCTCGGCGAGTTTCGCGTCTTCGCCAGAATGGCGAACGCCTCCGAGGGGCCGGGACGGGTCTTTCAGACCGATGTGCTCGATGCAGCCGGCGGCGTGGGGTGGCAATACACCTCGAACCCGGCCAGGGACGGTATCGGGCACTCCGTCGAATTCTCAGGGCCAGAGGCGCTGCGAGCCGAGCTCGAACCCGTGATCGAGCAAGGCGTCACTGCGTTCCTCGATCCGGACTCCGAGCGATTCCGTGTCGAGTACCTGGTGGACAAGGGGTTCGTCCGGCTCGTGCGGGCGATGCGAACGCGGCGTGACATCCCGACAGAGGATGTCTTCGCGCGTCAGCTCGACATGCTCACCGCCGTTGCGGACAGGAACCGCTCCTACATGCAATCTCTGGCGGAGGATGCGCGATGACACGCGAAGTTGTGTATGTCGACTCCGCCGAAGAGCAGCTGGCGTACCTCGTTTCCCGGTTCGGTCCACAGGGCACCTGGCAGGTTCGTGAGCAACGTCTGACGACGACCGAATCAGGGGCAGCTGCCGAGCGGGCCGAGCTGGCGACCTCCCTCGGTGACGTGACCGTCGAGTTCCGGGATGCCACTCCGGTGACCGTATCGTTCACCGAAGAGCTTCGGGAGACGGAGCGTACCCGTATCCTCGACGACATCATGGAAGTCGCGGTAACGTTCGCGGCCGAGAATCCTCCGCATCACCCAGGGAGCCTCCCACGATTTCCCATACCTGAGCAGCACTACCCCGGTTCCGTTGGGGTGCCGCTGCCGGTGCTCGCTGTGGACGACATTGGAAGGAGAGGCCTGTTCGCCCCGCCGCGGATGGCGGTTGTGTCATGGACGACTCGCGAGCCGGTCGGAGTGCGTGAGTTCCCCGGATTCGATCCGGAGCATTGGCCTCCGCCACGGTTGAGCGACTGGCCGGCACCGGGCGCGGCGCGACTCACCCCCGAGCAACTGGAAGCCACGATCAAGCGTTTCAGCGCATGCTGGTCACGGGTGATCGATGCGTGGCTGGAGCACCGAGATACTCGGAGTGATGTGCTCACCTCAGACGTGCGAGAGTCTCTCCGCCTGCGGGCGATCCTCGATCCCGAGACGATGGCGCCGATCTACCGTCGCATGAATCCTCGTTTCGACGACTGGCTCTCAGCGGTTGGGCGAGCGTCCTGAACGTGGGGTCAGGCACGGCTGTCCACCGGTTGCCGTGCCGACTGGCCACCGGAATCGACGGCGCCGCGCTGCAGGAAGCGTCGCACGGTGGGGAATACCTGCAGCATCCAGCTTCGGGCCGCTCGCCAGCTGTATGCGGCGATCGCACTTCCCACGACAACGTCGATGACGTAGTGCTCGCCAAGGTACACGAGTGCGAGTCCCATCGAGAACGCGTAGAACCATGCCAGTATCTGCCATGGTCGGCTGAAGTAGTAGGACACCGGCACGAGCAGGAAGGTGATCGCCATGTGGATCGACGGCATTGCGGCGATGGGGTTCGACTCGCCCACGATGCGATAGCTCGCCTCGTACAGGCCGCCGCCGATCTCCATCGCGATCGGCTCCATGATGCGGAGGACCGTCGCTGCCCCCGGTGTATTCACCGACTCGGGCGCCATCCATGGTGGGTTCGAGGGCATGAGGAAATACAGTACGAGGCCGATGGTCAGCAGGAGAGTCATCGCCCGAAGGTACTGCAGGAATCTTGCCGGGTATTTCCACCACAGGAATGCGGCAACCGCGTGCGGGATGATGAAGTACGACCAGTGGACGAATGTCAGGTAGAAGTCGTACCAGGAAAGGTTGTTCGGGTCGTAGAACTCGGCTTGCAGGCGGATGGTGGGGAGCTCACCGTTGAAGATCCAGCGCTCGATCTCGCTCGCCTTGGTGTTGACCGTCCGGGCCAGACGCGTCTCGTCGGCCAGTGAGCGCAGGAACGTGAAAATGAACCAGACAGCGGCGTAGGGGGCGAACGCGGCGACGAACGACCGGGAGCGCCCGATCGGCACGAACAGGATTGCGAGCGTCGCGAACAGACCCCAGCCCACGAACTGCCGATTGGTGAAGAGCGCGACCACGATGATCAGAACGGCCAGACCAATCCGGATCAGTGTCGACCGGGAGGGATGGGTGAGCTCCATCCTGAGCTGTTCGTGCCAGAGCATCTCCCTGGCACGCTGTTCTCTTGTATCGCTGGTCGGCTCGTTCTTCGGCACGGCGTGCGCTCTTTCTCGTGTCGATCAGGACGATTCCGGACTCAGCTGACCTGATCCAGGAGACCGTATCTGGTCAGGGCCTTCCTGGTCGGATGGACGCGGGTACCGCCCTCCACGCCCTCGATCGGCTTTCGCGCAAGGAAGCCCCGCCGGAACTGCTCCGCCAGCATCGTCTCGTCGAGATCATGTTTTCGCGCGATTGCCTCGACATCCTCTTCCGAGTCGATGTGCCGCTCGACCAGCTCGGCATAGAAGTCATGCCGCTTGCCTTCGAATCGCCTGCCGGGCAGCAGCTGCAGTCGCTCCACCACGGGACCACCCTGGAGAAATGCAATGATATCAGGGATGTCCTTCTGGGTGACACCGCCGTAGATGATGTTGTCCGGGTAGATCACCATGTTCGGGCCGATGTCGCAGAGGTCGATGGTGCCGCAGTTGTTGACCATGATCTCGGTATCGAGCCCGCGGCGAATGACCTCCAGCCGCAACCGCCCGAGGACATCCATCGCGCCCTTCTGGTTGCAGTGCTGTGATGTGCAGACCAGAACGTGTCGCTTCGTCCAGTACATCGGCCAGCCGCCTTTCGCTGACTATCCGAGGCGGTACTGGATGCCGAAACCGCCCCGCGGATAGGTCCACTCGATGTTGTCGAACTCATTGCAGACGATGCGACAGGTGCCGCATTCTACGCACCCTTCATAGGAGAAGAGCACCGTGCCGTCCTCCTGGGGAACGTAACAGGTCGCCGGACAGCAATTGATGCACTGCTGCCTGACGCATGACAGGCATACCTGACTGTCGATGATGCGGATATGGGCTCGATCCGAGTCCACGTTGTACGTGTTCAGCGCCAGCTTGCGCTCGATCGCGGCCGGATCAAGGATCCTGGCACGCTGCGGTCGCCCAGGGTCGAGGGCCATGCACGTTCTCCTGCTGGAATGATCGCGTCGGGAGTCAACGCTCCCGCTTCAGTCGGTCTCGCATCTCTCCGGGAAAGTCTAGCATCCGTATCCGGTCACCCCGGCCCGAGAAGGGGTGCCAGACCGTATCGAGCATGGGGACGGTTCCCGGGGCTACAGGGACTGATACATCGGTCCGGCAGGGAAGCTACATGCAGAGGCCGATGACGTGAGGAAGCGGGGGCCACGACCGTTCATCGGTCGTGGCCCCCGCTTCCTTTTTTTGCCGATGGACGACGAGATCCGTGTCGCGTCAGGCGGTCGTGGCGGGCTCGGTCGAGGCGCCGTCCGGACTGATCTGCATTTGCATGTATGCCTCGATCAGCTGGTCGATGTCGCCATCCAGCACCGCTTGCGCGTCACCAATGTTGACGCCCGTCCGGTGGTCCGTGACCTGGGTGTACGGATGAAGCACGTACGACCGAATCCGGCTGCCGAACCCGGCGGCGGTGAGGTTGCCCTTGAGGCGTTGTCGTTCCTCCGCCTCGGCCTGCAGCTTGCGCTCGAGCAGGCGAGCGCGAAGGATCTTGAACGCCGATTCCCGGTTTTGCTGCTGACTCCGCTCGTTCTGGCACGTCACCACAATCCCGGTCGGCAGGTGCGTGAGCCGAACCGCCGAATCGGTCTTGTTGACATGCTGCCCCCCTGCACCGGACGACCGATAGGTGTCGACCCGTACATCCTCCGGCTTCAGGTCCACCTCGCTGTCGCTCTCGATCTCCGGTATGACCTCCACGAGGGCGAAGGCCGTGTGCCGTCGGTGGGCGGAGTCGAACGGGGAGAGGCGAACCAGCCTGTGGGACCCGCCCTCGCCCTTGAGCAGACCGTAGGCGTTGGGGCCGCGCACCTCGATGGTGGCGTTCTTGATCCCGGCTTCCTCGCCTTCGGTCGTGTCGAGGAGGTCAGCTTTCATGCCGCGACGATCGGCCCAGCGCAGGTACATCCGACTGAGCATTGATGCGAAGTCCTGGGCATCGATGCCTCCCTCGCCGGAGTGGACCACGAGGATCGCGTTGGACTGGTCATGCGGACCACTCAACGCGAGCTGGAGCTCGAGCTCGTCGACCTTCTTCCGCAGCTCGTCGCGCTCCGCCTCGATCTCGGCGAGGAGCTCCTCGTCGCCAGCGGCCATGTCGACCATGTCGAGGAGGTCGGCCGAGGATTGGCGCAGCTCGTTCCACGAGTTGAGGCGCGCCTTGAGTTCGCCAAGGCGACGCATCTCCCGTTGTGCGGTTTCCGGATCGTTCCAGTAGCCTTCGGCCGCGCTGCGGCGCTCGAGGTCTTCTACTTCTCGCTGATCGCTGGCGAGGTCAAAGACGCACCCCGAGTTCCTCAACGCGCGCGTTGATCTCGCCGAGGGTTCGCTGCAACTCTTCTCTCGATGCCATGTGTGTCGTATCTCCCGTCGAAGGTGCCCATTTCTGTGCGGTACACGTCGTACCGGTCGAGTATACGATGCCCTCGATCACGAATCGGTTGTGGTTGGCGTGGTCCGGCAGTCCTCTGCCACACTGGCGACGACAGGCATTCGCGCGTCAGCCGGACAGTCGATGAGCAAGCCCCAGCAGCAATCGATCCTGACAGTCACCGAGCGAATCGTCATTGCGCTCGTCTTCGTCGCCGCGATCGGCGTCTCCGTCGTCGTGGTCGCGCGACTTGGCACATCTGACGACTACGTCGTTGGCCCCCCCGAGAATCGACCGATCGTGCCGAACTCCGTGGATCGTCCAGTACCCGTGCTTGACGCTTTCGACGTCGCCTTCGAGTGGGCGCGGACATGGAACGAGGATGCCTGGCCGATTCTCATCTCGGCCCAGTTCGAGTTCCCTTCCACCGAGAGCGAGCCGGTGCAGGTGGCCAACCGTGGGTTGATCCTCTTTACGTTTGCCGCTCCAAAGGACGGTGATACGTGGCCCCGACTCACGCTCGCGGTCAGTCGCCAGTCGGGCATGATCTACTACGAGGACGAGCTCGAGTCCGAGGTCGAGCCTCCCGACTCCATCGAGCAGATCGTGCGGGAGCTGCCGGTACCGGCGGAGCAGGCGTTTCGGGTTGCTGAGGAGGTCGTTGGCACGGACTACCGGGCGGATTGTGCCGAGCATCGCAGAGCCGTACAGGTAATACTGGATGCCACCGATCCCGACGCACCCGCATGGGTCGTCGTCTACTATGACGAGCGGGAGAGGTCCACCAACGACATCGTCATGCGAATCGATGCCACCACGGGTGCGACGACAACCGAGGACCGAGACGATCCGAGCTGCGACATCGGCGCGTGATACCCACGTGCCCGGCTGCCAGGCGATTCGGCCGGTCCGAACCCAAAGAGCGTCGCAATGACTCGCCTGAGCCGTGGGTCACCAGCTGTCGTCGCCAACCAGCCGGCTGTAGAGCGCGTTCATCTCCTCGTCGGAGTAGACCTGAATCGTGAGCGTGCCGCCATTCCCGCCCGATCGCCGTCGAAACGCCACGTTGGTGCCGAGAGCACGGCGAAACTCCTCTTCAACGCGGCGCTCTTCCGGATCCCGTTCCTCACTGCGCCTTGTTGCCGGTTCAGGGGCGTTCCAGCGGCGGACGAGCTGCTCCGTCTGCCTGACGCTCAACTGCTGCTCGATCACGATGCGCAGCGCCTCGGCCTGATCCGTGGACGACGAGAGTCCGAGCAGCGCTCGGGCGTGGCCCTCGGTGATGTGATCTCTGAGCAAAGCGTCCTTGACCTCGTCAGGCGCGTTGAGCAGGCGAAGGATGTTGGAGATGGCCACTCGCGATCGCCCCACGCGTCCTGCCAGCTCCGCCTGCGACAGGCCAAACTCCTCGATCAGCTGCTTGAATGCCTCCGCCTCCTCGAGCGGATTGAGATCGGCACGAACGATGTTCTCGACCAGAGCCAACTCCAGCATTGCCTGCGGCGTCGCCGTCTTGATGATGGCTGGAACCTTGGTGAGACCGGCGCGCTGGGCTGCGCGCCAGCGTCGCTCGCCGGCAATGAGGTGGTAGCGACCGTCCTCCTCGGCCGGGGTCACGATCAGTGGCTGCACGACGCCGTGTGTGCGAATCGACGCCGTCAGCTCCTCGAGGTGCTGGCGATCGATATGCGATCTGGGCTGGTAGGGGTTTGGCGAGATGGCATCCACCGGCAGCTCGGTATGACCCGGCCCTGAATCAACCGATTCTGGTGTCGCGGTATCATGGCCGGAATCGTCAGCAGGCTCCGGCTGGCGCGCCGGAATGAGCGCCTCGAGCCCCTTGCCGAGACCGCCCTTGCGGGCCGCTCGCTGCGGGCGTTTGCCTGGTGCTGGGCGATCTGCTGCCATGACGAGGTGACCACTCCGGACGAGACGGTTGCCTCCCGCGCACGCCGGGAGAATCTGCACAAGCGTACCCAAGTCTAGCACCGAGAGATGGGTGGTTTGGGCCGTATACTTGCTGCTGCTGTGCATCCTGTACAGCATGTTCGACTTCCAATGGGGATGGACACGCTACATGGGCTTGCTCCTCGAGATCTTCATGCTGCTGGTGGTCCTTGCCGCCGTGTATGGCCTCGTGCTCTGGGCGCACAAGGCCGAGTCCGACCGGTCGGCAATCGTCGGGTTGTACCTGCTCTACGGGATCCCGGGCATGCTGCTCGTCGTGGCCGGGCTGGCGCTGTCGGTGAATGGGCAGGATGAAGGGTGGTTCGTCCTCACGCTCGGTCTCGCCCTGTCCCTCCCGCTGGTACGCCCCTTTCGCAAGCTTCTGTCGACCGTGACACCCATGGACGCGACGTCTCCCATCGACATGATGGGGCTCGGCGTGATCCTGGCGTTGAGCGCGTACTTCGCCTTCGTCCTGTCGCTCGGTCCGTCCGAAGACGATGCGGTTGCTCCGGTGACGGTTGGCACCCAGCTGGTCAACGTGCTCTTCTTCGTCCTGGTTGCCTATGTCGCGGTGGGGACCAACATCTATCGCTCGCCGGCGGAAGCGACCGCACGACTGGGCATCACGCGCCCGAAGCTGACCGACTTCGCGGTCGGGGCAGCCGCGGTGCTGCCGACATTGATGCTCAGCATGCTCGGCTCGCTGCTGACGCTGTACTTCCAGCCGGATCTGTTCGAGGATCTCGGCGACACGATGGAAGAGATGTCGTCGGGCACGGAGCTCACCCTGGTCAATGTGCTCATCTTCGCCTCGGCGGGTATTGGCGAGGAGATCCTGTTCAGAGGGGCAATCCAGCCACGGTTCGGCATCATCCTCACCTCGGCGTTCTGGGCGCTCGTCCATACGCAGTACCAGCTCACGTTCGTTGTGCTCGGTCTGTTCCTCGCCGGCATCCTGTTCGGGCTCATCCGGCGCCATCTGGGAACGACCCCGGCAATCATCGCCCACGCGCTCTACAATGCCGCTGTAGTCGGGTTGCAGGCGATAGGCTGATGGCACGTCAGGGCAGTGAACAGGGGAGAGTTCCTTGGATGTAGCTGAGATCCGAACGCTCGACGGTCCGAACCTGTTCATGCTCCGGCCGGCGATCAAGATCGAGATCGTGGCGGCCCCCGATGCGACGGCCTCGCTGCCGGATGCGGTCGTGGAAGCCATGCATCAGCAGGGTCTCCCGGTTGATGCCGGGGCTCGGGGCGCCTCCGGAGTGGCCCGGACCCTCGCGACCGTCATCGAGTGGCTCGCGAAAGAAGCTGGTCTGGTGATCGAGGAGGTCGTGGTCCGCGAGATGGAGGAGGAGGGCCATGTGGCGGTGGCGTTCCCGTGGGAGCGACGCCGGGCGAGCAGGGCTCTCGGCACGCTCGCATGGAGCCTGGTGGCTGGCGAGCATCCCGATGTCGAGGACGGTCTCTCGGAGATCCGGGCGTTGCTGGCGGAGCCGCCCGATGCGGAGGACCTTCCCGAGATGTATCCGGAGATCGATCGAACGGTCCCCACCATCGGCATCACAGGCACCAACGGCAAGACCACGACGACGCGTCTGGTGGCCTCCATCCTCAGGAACGCTGGCAAGAAGGTCGGCTGGACCTCGTCTGCCGGGGTGGTGATCGATGAGGAGATCGTGATCCCAGGCGACTACACCGGACCATCGGGGGCGGCACGGGTGTTCGCGGAGCCAGGGATCGACTACGCCGTGCTCGAGACGGCGCGCGGAGGCATCCTCCTGCGCGGGCTCGGGTACGAGCACAATGACGTCAGCGTCATGACCAACATCTCCGCGGATCACATGGGCATGCATGGCGTCCACTCGCTCGAGATGCTGACAGAAGTCAAGGCGGTCGTCGCCCGGGTCACCCATCCAGAAGGGTTCGCCGTCCTGAATGCCGACGATCCGCGCGTGCTGTCGGTGCGCGAGGTGATTGTGGCTCGACCCTTCCTTTTCTCCCGCCGGCAGGACAACCCCACCGTGGTCGAGCATGTTCGGAGCGGTGGCTGGGCACTCGTAGTGAGCGATGGGGCGATCGTTTGGCATCATGACGGTGTTCATCAGCACATCGTGACGCTGGACGAGGTGCCGATCACGTTTCGGGGTCGTGCCGAGCACATGGTTGAGAATGCCCTGGCGGCAACGGCCGCCTGCCTCGCCGTCGGGCTCGATGCCGCACAGGTCGCCGAGGGCTTGAGGAAGTTTCGAAACCGACCCGACCAGAACCGTGGTCGTCTGAACGTGTATGAAGTCGACGGTGCGACGGTGGTTGTCGATTTCGCGCACAACGAGGCCGGCCTCAAGCATCTGCTCCAGTTCGCACGTGGTTTCTGCGCCGAGGGGGGACGGCTGTACGCCGTCGTGGGGACCGCAGGTGATCGGGATGACACCGCCCTGAAGGGGATCGCCACCATCGCTGCCGAACAGGCGGACGGGGTGGTCATAAAGGACACCGAGAAGTATCTTCGTGGACGCTCAGCCGGCGAGATGCCCGGGATCATGCGGGGCATCGTCGGCGATTCACTGATCTGCATGTCACCCAACGAGCGAGAGGGGTTCCACAGGGGACTCGAACTGCTCGCGCGAGGAGATGTCCTGGCGGTGATGTGCATCGAAGACTACGATGAGATCCTCGCATACCTCGACGAACACGGAACATCACTCAGCTGATACCTGACGGTGTCAAGGCGCGTCGCGGTGGGGCGTTTCTCCCTTCGATTCGGGCACGATCGCACTACGATACAGTGTTGACGAGAGACCCGTCGGTTGGTAGGCTGATCATGTTATTCAATGTTTGACTAGGGCGATCGGTCCGGATCGCTCCGCAGAGGGCAGGCGTCGCATGGCCGTTCCAGTGCAGATTCATCCACTCGTCAAGTCGAGCCAGGGCCCAAGGGACTCCTATGGCCGTGCGATGAATTACCTGCGGATCTCGCTCACCGATCGATGCAACTTCCGATGCGTCTATTGCATGCCTGCGGTGGGCATGCAGTTCCAGCCGCGCGAGGAGCTCCTCACCGATGACGAGCTGATCCGCCTGGTGGGGCTCTTCGCTCAACTCGGCGTGAACAAGATTCGGCTTACCGGCGGCGAGCCCACGGTGCGGCCACACCTCGTCGACATCATTCGCGAGATCAAGACGTTCGACGGGATCGACGAGATCTCGATGACAACCAATGCCCTCATCCTCAACCGCATCGCGGCGGACCTGAAGGACGCCGGTCTCGACCGCATCAATGTCAGCATCGACACCCTCGATCCGGTGAAGTTCAAGCTGATGACCCGCGGGGGGCGACTCGATCTTGTCTGGGAAGGCATCAATGCGGCGGACGAGGTTGGCCTGAAGCCGATCAAGCTCAATACGGTCGTGCTCAAGGGCCATAACGACCACGATGTGCACAGGATGGCCGAACTGACGCTCGACCACGACTGGCACGTCCGATTCCTCGAAATCATGCCGATGGAAGGGGTGGGCATCGTCTACGACGAGGGGCTCGTGACCTCGGCCCAGACCCAGGCCCGACTCGAGCAGCACTTCGGCCCACTCGAGCCGATCGAAACCCATCCGTCCGATCCTGCTCGCCTCTGGAAGATCCCGGGTGCGAAGGGATCGATCGGGTTCATCTCGCCGATCTCCGCGCCGTTCTGCGATGCCTGCAATCGCATCCGCCTGACTGCGGACGGCAAGCTCCGGCTCTGCCTCATTCGACCGGACGAGGTCGACTTCCGCGACATGCTGCGGGCCGGTGCCTCCGACGAGGAGATTCTGGCGCGCCTCCGGGCCGGCATTTGGCGCAAGCCATGGGGGCACCGCGTCGCAGAAGGTGAGCGCAACACCGTTCGCGGCATGTCGCAGATCGGCGGCTAGACCCGTTCACGCCTGACGTCCGCCAGCCTTGAACCGCTCCCGTGCGAGGGTGAAATCACGCACCATCAGCTCGGATGTAAAGCGCCTGATCGCTCCGACGACCAGTTGCGGGCTCATCTGTGACCAGCAGGCAGCAGCACGCTCTCGCCCAGCTTTCGTGCCATGTTCAACCCCCCGTAGTGTTCCAGAGAAGGCACCGCGTTTGCGCATCGTAGCGAGCAGGCAAGATCGTGTTCGGGTGCGGTCGAGCCAACCCGGCGTCAAGGCACGCCTCGTCCCCTTGCCCGCTTCACGAGCTCAACCGTTCACTCGAGCCGGTCACAACGTCCGGTCCGCATCGCCGGCACGCTCTCAGGAGCGAACGAAGGCTACGCCATGCCTTTCGGGTGAGGGGCGCCAGCTCGCTCCACGCTCGCCGTCGTGACCGCATTTCGCGCTTGATGGATGGCCAGGGCGTCGAGCCTCGCTACCGGCGAAAGGTGCGTTGGATCGGACATCGGCATGCCAACCGGCCCCGCCGGATGGCGGATCGAACGGAGCACGATGTCGCGGATCCCCTGTGGCTGCCGGAATTCCATAACTGGCATCCCGCATCGTTCACAACGGCGGAAAAATCGAGTAGAGTGTACGTACTGTAGTGGATGCGACGCTTTTCAAGGGGCGGCGCGTTCTTTGCATGCCACACGGGGGAGAGGAATGCAGTGGCAGCAGCGCAAGGCGGCTTGATCGAACGCCAGTTCAAGCTTTCGGAGTACGGTACGAACATTCGCACGGAGCTGATGGCGGGGCTCACCACGTTCGTGGTGATGTCCTACATCATCGCCGTCAACCCATCGATCCTGTCGTTCAACGGCGAGCTCAATGTGACGCAGGTGGCGACGGTAACCTGTCTCGTCGCCGGTGTGATGTCGATCCTGATGGGGCTCTACGCCAACATCGCGATCGCGCTCGCGCCGGGGCTCGGCATCAACGCCATCGTCGCCTTCACGCTGGTGGGCAGCATGGGGCTGACGTTTCCGCAGGCAATGGGCGTGGTGGTCGCAGAGGGCATTCTGATCACCATTCTGGTGCTCACCGGTGTCCGCAGGTACGTCATGGACATCGTGCCGACGGCCCTGAAACAGGCCATCAGCGTCGGTATCGGGTTCTTCATCCTCTTCATCGGCCTGACCAACGCCGGGCTGATCACGTATTCAACGAACAACGGCGAGACTACGGCCACCACCAGCGGCCTGCTCTCGCTAACGCCACTCAATACGTGGCCGGTGTTCGTCGTAATGGTCGGGCTGCTCGTGACGATCGTTCTCACCGCCCGAGGGTACCGGGCGGCGTTGCTGATCGGGATCATCGCTGCCACCATCACTGCCTTTATCGTTCCGGGCGACGTGGCAACGCTTCCCGATGATCCGCTCAAGGGACCGGACTTCTCGCTCATCGGTGATTTCAGCTTCGGGTTCATCGGCGAGCTGGGGATTCTCACCGCCATCCTTGTCGTGGTCAGCCTGATGCTGGCCGATTTCTTCGACACGATGGGCACCTTCATCGGCGTGGGCAGCCAGGCCGGCTACCTCGATGAGGACGGCAATCTGCCGAACGCCCAGAAGCCACTTCTCATCGACTCACTGGCGGCCGTCGCTGGCGGTGTGACGAGCGCATCGTCCGCCACGAGCTACATCGAGTCGTCGGCCGGCGTCGGTGTCGGCGGTCGCAGCGGACTGGTCGCGGTGACGACCGGTGTGCTCTTCCTGCTTGCCCTCCCGTTCGTGGAGCTCGTCAACGCCATCCCAGCCGTGGCGACGGCGCCGGCGCTGATCGTCGTGGGCGTGCTGATGGTGGGTGTCCTCGGTGGCGAGGCCGCTGCCAACGCGGCGGGCAAGGTGAAGCGAGGCATCGATTTCTCGAACGTCGAGGAAGCGTTGCCGGTCGTCATGACGATGCTCGTGATGCCGTTCACCTACAACATCACCAACGGCATCGGTGCTGGGTTCGTCACCTGGGTGTTGATGAAGGTCTCGGCCGGCAAGGCGCGGGAGCTGAACCCGGCTCTCTACGTGATCGCGGCGGCATTCCTGCTGTACTTCCTGCGGTGGGCCCTGTTCGACGCCAAGTTCTAGGGGACAGATCGGCGCGGTGCTGGTACGCTACGCGCATGCAGAGCAATCGTGGTGGCGAGGCGGGGAGCGTGAAGCCCCCGCCTCCATCCATCTCGCGAAGGGGTATGTCTCGATGCGTGAACCGATTCGATCGCTCGTGATCTCACTGCCAGCTCCGACCAATAACGTCGAAGACCTGCAGCGATCGTTTCCGGAGGTGACGATCACGACCGCGGATCCCGACAACCTGACCGACGCACTGCTGGAAGCAGACGCTGTGGTCGCCTGGCGGATACCCGAGGAGGCAATCCAGAACGCGCGAAACCTCAAGTGGATTCACAGAGGTGCGGCAGGAGTGGAGGATCTTGTCACGCCCACGCTTCGTGACTCGGGCATCATCCTTACCAACAGCTCCGGTGTTCACGCGACCAATATGTCCGAGCATGTCCTGGCGTGCATGCTGGCATTCGCCAGACGTCTGCCCAAGCTCATCGACATGCAGCGAGAGCGCGAGTGGAACGGCAAGCGGGTGATCGGCGTGTTCGAGTTGAGCGGACAGACGGTGGCGCTCGCTGGTCTGGGTGACATCGGGCAGGCAGTGGCCACGCGGGCGAAGGCGCTCGGCATGAACACGATCGGCATACGTCGCAATCCCGCGTTGCCCCGACCCGACGATGTCGACATGCTGATGTCGTCAGAACGTCTCCACGAGGCGCTCGAGAGCGCCAACCATGTGGTTAACTCGCTTCCGCTCACCAGCTCGACGCGCGGCATGTTCGACGCCGCCGCATTCGAGGCGATGCGTCCGGGTACATACTTCTACAACGTCGGACGCGGCGGCACGGTGGACCAGCAGGCGCTCATCGCTGCCCTTGAGCGTGGCAGGCTCGCAGGGGCAGCTCTGGATGTGACGGATCCGGAGCCGCTTCCCAAGGACTCACCGTTGTGGGACATGCCGAACGTGATCATTACCGCCCACACAGCCGGCAAGACACCCCAGATGTGGTCACGCGTGTTCAAGCTGGTCGAGGTCAACCTGCGACGCTACAACGCGGGCGAGCCGATGATCAATGTCGTCGACTTTGACGCGGGATACTGATCGACTGATGGGTCAGGTGAGCCGCCTCACGACGGCACCTGGCCCGAAGGAGCACACCTCGAAGGCCTCCTCGGCGTGCAGGCCGCGAGGCTCGAAGAATGATCGCTCGAGCGAATCCCGGATATCGTCGACCGAATCACGGTGGATCAGCGCGAGGGCAGGACCGCCCTCGCCGCCACCCATCATGCGGGCACCCAATACACCTGGCTGCTCGAGGAGCCTGCTGACGAGCTCCTCGACGACCGGGTGGCTGATCTCATAGTTCGTGGCGGACGATCTGCCGGATGCGGTCATGAGCTCGCCGAACCGGACCCAGTCACGGGCCGTGACCGCATTGACTCCCTGGCGTACCCGGTCGACCTCGCTGACGACATGGTGCACGCGCTTGCGAAGGGTAGGGGAAAGCCAGCTCTCGGACGACGCCTCGATCGAGCGCCAGGCGTCGAGCCCTATCTCGCCCAGGTGCTGTACGTCGAAGTCGGTATGCTCGCGGATGAGCGTGAGCGCCTCCTCGCTCTCCTGGACTCGGATGGGATACGCCGACTCGCCCAGGGCATGATGGACGCCACTGTTCGCGACCGCGAACACGTATTCGCCAAGCTGCGGTGAGAGCCGTTCAATGTCGCTGGTTGATCCGTCGAAGAGAATCACGCCGCCCGACACAGAAGCGGACTGGTCCATCGCGCCTACTGGAGCGCCCGTGATGTGTTCGGCGCGACGGGCGATCGCCACTATCTCCTTGGAAGTCAGTTCCGTCTCCGCGAGGAGCATGGTGAGCGATACGCAGAGCGCTGCGGACGAGCTCATGCCGAACCCGACAGGCACGTCGCCGCTCACGACGATGTCGAGGCCGGTCCGGACCGGCACACTGGCCTCCCTCAAGGCCTGGATGATTCCGGCGAGATAGTCCGAGGGACGCGTGGATCCCGAATCGCCGAGAGACGGCGCCGACGGATCCACCGTTGCCATTCCGGGCTGAACATCCGGGGCATGGAGACGGATGGATCCATCTGCCGACTGGGCAGGTCCGGACATCGCATGGATGACCCTGTCGATCGCGCCGGCGAGCACGAGCCCTCCGTTGTAGTCGACGTGGTTTCCCAGAAGCTCGAGTCGTCCGGGAGCCGTCGCGAGTGAGTCGGGCGTCCACCATGACCCGAACGCCGCCTTGCCCTTCCGCTCGAGGCTTGTGTGATCGTCCTGCACCAGACCCATCCCTACCTGCGCATCTTGACGGTCTTGAACGCCTCGCCGAGCTCGAATGGCTCATCCTTCGCCAGCTCGACGTGTCGCTCCCGCAATCGCTCGGCGAGCGTCTCACCGTCACCGACCTGGCTCACATGAGCTTTCAAGGCATGGATCTTGGCATCGAAGTGGTCGGTGATGTCGATGACGAGATCGGGCGATTCAGAGCCGAAGTACCAGATCTCCGCAGTCTTGTGTGGCTCCAGGCCGGCTTCCCGATGCTCGGGAAAGTAGAGTGGGTCGCGGGCCAGGGGGTAGACGCAATCGTGAGCGGTGATGCCGACGGCCCGATGATCGGGGTGGAGTGCGTAGGGGCGGAAGGGGTCGTGGGTCACGATCACGTCCGGCCTGAACTTCCGGATCATCCGCACGACCTTTTCCCGGAACTCAACGGTGGGAAAGACATGCCCGTCGCCCTCACGGAGGAACTCGACATGGCCTACACCGAGCCGCCGTGCGGCCTCGAGCTCCTCGGCTTCCCGGGTGGCTGCGAGGGTTTCAGGCGTGAACGAGAGGTCGGTCGTTCCCCGGTCTCCCGAGGTCACCTGCACGATGACGATATCCCGGCCCTCCGACGCCAGGCGGTGGATCGTCCCCGCTGACGAAAACTCCGCGTCATCGGGATGGGCGACCACCCACATGTATCGCTGATAGACTTCCTGCTCGTCTGTCACGTTGGATTCGGCTCCTGATGCATGTCGTTCGCGGTGCGCAGACTGATCGTCTGCCAGCCGGAAAAGCGGTACCTGGATCGCCTATCGGGGCTGTTGAGCGGCGTTGGCCATCTCGCGGATCGTGTCGGCCAGACTGGGGATTGCCACCTGAATCTGCTCGCCACTCCGGAGATTCTTGAGCGACACCTCGTTTCGGTCAAGCTCCTCGGTTCCCGGGATGATGGCGAGGGGAATGCCGCGCCGGTCCGCAGTCTTGAGCTGCGAACCGATCCCACGATTGTCCATGATCGACTGATCGATCCGGAGTCCGGTCTCCCGGAGATCCCGAACGATGCGCGATGCATGTGTGATCGTTTCCGGCAGGTACACCATGAAGGCGTCCGCCACCGCGCTCGGAACGTCGAGGAGGTTGTATTCCCGCACCACCTCGAGGATACGCTCGAACCCCAGCGAGACGCCGGTTGCAGGAATGTCCCGGCCGAGGAAGTTGCCGATCAGGCCATCGTAGCGACCCGCGCCCGCGACCGACCCAACGCGTGGGGACTCGACCTTGGCTTCGCAGACGGGTCCGGTGTAGTAGTCGATGCCGCGGGCCAGCGCCAGGTCGATTTTCCAGCTGCGCCGGTCGACTCCGAGATCGTCGAGATGGCGGGCGAGATCTCGCAGCTCCTGCACCGCCTGGGCACCACCATCGATGTCGGCGAGTCGTCTCGCTGCACGGTCGAGCAGTCCTTCCGGCTCGCCCTGCTCGGTCACGAGTGCCAGCACCTGACTGGCGCTTTCCTCGGTCACCCCAGTCTTGACAAGCTCCTGTTGCACACCATCGGTGCCGATCTTGTCGAGCTTGTCGACGGCCCGGAAGACCTCTCCGGCCTGATCTTCGGGCACGCCGGCCAGGCGAGCCATGGCCTCCAGCAGCTTGCGATGGTTGATCGAAATCACCGCCTGTGGCAGCCCGACCGCGCGAATGGCGTCCGCCAGCACGCTGATGCCCTCCGCGTCCGCCAACATCGACGATGACCCGACGATGTCGGCGTCACACTGGATGAACTCCCTGAACCGGCCACGCTGCGGCTTTTCGGCCCGCCAGACGGGGGCGATGTGGTAGCGCTTGAACGGCATGACGATGTCGTTCTCGTGCATCGCCACGAACCGGGCGAGGGGCACCGTCAGGTCATAGCGCAGTCCGACGCGCCGGCCCCCATGATCCTCGAAGTGGTACATCAGTTTCTCGTTCTCGCCTGCCTTCCCAGTGAGAACGTCGAGGTACTCGAGCGTCGGTGTATCGATGGGCTCGAAGCCGTGCCGCTCGAACACCGTGCGGAAGATGTCCGTCAGCCGCTGTCGCAGGATCATGTCATCGGGGAGGTAGTCCCGAAATCCCTTGAGGACACGTGCGTCCTGTCTTGCCATGATATCTCCTTGCTGCGCTGGTAACGAGGATGGGTGCGAGGGTGGACCGGCGATCAGCCGCCCGAGAGGTGTTTCTTCAGCTCATGGACGACATGCCCAAGCTCGGGCCCTATCAGCTTTTCCATGGCCAGCTTGACGGCATTCGAGGAGCCGGGGAGGCAGAAGATGGCCGTGCTTCCGACACTTCCCGCTACGGCGCGGGAGAGCATGGCGGCGGCGCCGATCTCGTGCCAGGACAACATGCGAAAGAGCTCGCCGAAGCCATCGAGTCGCTTTTCGAGCATCGATGAAACGACTTCGTAGGTCGAGTCCCTGTTCGAGATGCCAGTGCCGCCATTGGTGATGATGGCGTCAACGCTCACATCGGAGAGCCATGTCTCCAGCTGTTGGCGGATGCGATCGGGATCATCGGGGACGATCTCGTAGGCCGCGACGGTGAAACCTCGCCAGCCGAGCATCTCGCGAATCAGGTAGCCACTGCGATCGTCGTCGCGATCGCGCGTGTCGCTCATCGTGAGCACGGCAACCCGGACATCGTCGGGGCCCTGGTCGCGATGGTCCTGGGCGGGGGAGCGAGAGAGGGATGCTTCGCTGAAGGTCATGAAACTCGTCCGTTTCCAGGTCGGTTGGCGTCCAGCCCGTTGGCCACCAGGCGGGCGCGGGCGACGCGGACATGGTAGGGCTCGGCGCCGGGTCGCCTGGCGGCCAGGATGGCCGCCACTGTCGAGACCACGATCAGGAGCCACGCTGCCAGCGCCCACAGGTTGGCTGCGCTGGTGCCTGGCTCCCCGGCGAACACGACGATCACCGTGGCGAGCACCGCACCGATGACCGTGCCAAGGACGAGCCACCGATTGAAGCTGGCGCTCCTCCCATGACGATGCCCTGTCTCCTCGAGAAACCAGGAGATGCGCCGCTCGACCGCCGGCTGCAGGCCTGCATTCGAGCTGACGGCGGCATTCCAGGCCTGGACGGCGCCCGCCCAGTCGCCCGCCTCGGCGAGCGAGTCGCCGATTCCCAACGGGTTGGCTGTGCTGTAGGAGGAATCCGCCGCCGTGCTCATGGACCCAATGGTACCGGATTTGCCCGGTGGTTCCTACAGCCTTGGGGCGAATTCGGGGCTATCCCACGTGAAGTGCATTCTCGTAATGGTCGATGCGTGCTTCGCCCGTGTGGGGATCGATCGTAACGGCGACGATGTCACATCGCCAGATCATGTCCTGGAAGGTGGGGTGGACTGACACGAACCATTCGGCGGAGGTGAGGATACGGCGTCGTTTCGCCGTGCCGACTGCCTCCGAAGCGCGACCATGGCCATCCCCGGTGCGCGTCTTGACTTCAACGAAGACGAGCTCATCGCCATCGATCATGACGAGATCCAGTTCGCCAGCCTGACAGTGCCAGTTTCGGGTCACGAATCGAAGGCCTCGACCTTCGAGCCAGGCACGGGCGTGCGCTTCACCGCTCTTCCCACGCTGCGAGCGTGCGGAGGCGTCAGGCACGTGACACGGCTCTGCACTCACTGACCGGCCGAAACGACTTGCGGTGGTGTACGCAAGGCCCGACCGACCGAATGGCGGCCAGATGCTGGGCCACGCCATATCCCTTGTTTCGATCCCAGCAGTAGTGGGGCCAGTCGATGGAGAGCTCCTGCATGATGGTGTCACGATGAACCTTGGCCACGATCGAGGCTGCCGCGATCGACAGCGAGCGGGCATCACCGTCGATAATCCCGATCTGTGGATGCTCACTCTCGATGGTGATGGCGTCGAGGAGGAGAAAATCCGGCCTGCATTCGACCTCGATCTGCTCCAGGGCGAGCTCCATCACGCGGCGGTTCGCTGGCCCGATGCCGATGCGATCGATGACGGGCGCGTCCAGAGAAGCCACGGCCACATGGCAGGCGTGCTCCTCGATATGGCGGGCAAGCTGCTCTCGCTTTCGGGGCGTCAGCGTCTTCGAGTCACACACGTCATTCCAGAGACCGGAAAGGTTGCTGACGTCGGGTGGCAGGACGACGGCTGCCGCCACGATCGGTCCCGCAAGTGCTCCCCGGCCCACCTCATCGAGCCCGACGATGGTGTGGTAACTGGCCTCTCGAAGGCCGATTTCATAGGCGAGCAGGGGCGGCGACGCGACCTGGTCCATGAGACTCCTCTGGGACGAAAGCAAAAGGCGTGGTCAGGTACCACTGTACCCAACCACGCCACATTGTGCGATGGATTCGCGGTGTGACTAGCTCTGACCGACGTCCCGGCGACGCTCGGCGATGCGGGCGGCGCGCCCGGTTCGACCGCGGAGATAGTACAGCTTGGCGCGGCGGACACGTCCATGACGTGTCACCTCGATGCGATCGATACGGGGTGAGTGGATCAGGAAGGTTCGCTCGACGCCGATACCGTGGGCGGCGATGCGGCGAACGGTGAAGTTCTCATTGATGCCACCGCCGCGGCGTCGAATCACCACACCCTCGAACACCTGCACGCGCTCGCGGTTTCCCTCGACAACCTTCGCGTGGACGCGAACCGTGTCGCCCGGGCCAAAGTCGGGAACTTCCTTCTGCTGCTCCTGCTCGAGCGAGCGAATCACATCGACAACCATAATGCGCCGTTCCTTACTGCTAGTGCGGGGAGAATTCGCGCCCCTGCTGCATTGGTCTCAAGAAAGAGGGCACACGCCACACGCCCCGGCGGTGGCGGGCACCCGGCCATTGTACCACGTTTCTATGCGCGCGAGAGCGAAGGTTGCTCCTCCAGCACACTGATGACTTCAGCAGCAACCTCGTATCGCCCGAACGACGGCATCAGGTAGGTGCCGTCGGCGTAGGGAACGAGCTCGAGAAGCAACTCCTGCGCCATGCGAATACCTTCCCTGCGACCCTCGGAGCCGGCGCGGCGCATGCGGTCCCGGGCGCTGTCGGTCAGGGTGATTCCCGGAACCTCATTGTGGAGGAATTCGGCGTGGCGTGACGACTGCAGTGGCAGCACGCCGATCATCACTGGCACTGGCAATCGTTCCTCACCGTAGTATCGGAGGAACCGCCTCCAGACCTCGACGTCGAAGATCGGCTGGGTCATCACGAAGTCGGCTCCTGCCTCGATCTTGGCATGCAGGCGGCGGGCTTCTTCGACCAGGTCGTCTCGGGTTGGATCGATGGCGCAGGCGATGGTGAAGTTGGCGGAGCGTCCGATGGATGCTCCCGCGGAATCCTCACCTGAGTTCAGGCGGGAGATGATCCTGATCAGGCCGATCGAGTCAACATCGTAGACAGCGGAAGAGTCCGGGTAATCACCGAGGCTGGGAGGATCCCCGGTGAGCGCCAGGATGTTCCGGATACCGGCGGCGTGGGCGCCGAGGAGCTCCGACTGGAGTCCCATCAGCGAGCGGTCTCGAGTGGTGAAGTGGATGATCGTCTCGATATCCACCTGCTGCTGGATCAGATAGCAGAGCGTCATGGCGCTCATGCGCACGCGAGCCATCGGGCTGTCGGCGACGTTGATGGCGTCCACACCGACATCCTTCAGGAGTCTCGCGCCGTCGAGTGCCTTCTGCGGGTTGAATCCCTTGGGGGGATCGATCTCTACACACCGGAGGAACTTCTTGCCGAGCAGCTGCTTGACGCGTGTCGGCTCGATCTCGTCCTCCTGAGCGTAGGTCACCGTGCGGACCGGCCGAACGTCGACCTTGTTGGACGCGTCGGATCGTTGCCGATCCGTGGAGAGGGTGTCGATTGCCTCACGCATCGCCGCGACGTGCATCGGCGTCGTTCCACAGCACCCTCCAACGACCGTCGCGCCGGCTTGCACCACCTGGGTGGCGAACCATGCAAAGTACTCAGGCGAGGAGCGATAGATCAGCCGAGACCCGACCATCGTGGGATAGCCCGCATTGGGGATCGCGGCCAGAGCCGGAGCCGTGCCATCGAGCTCATCGGCGGCGGCCCGCATGCGTCGAATCACGCCCAGCAGGCGCTGAGGGCCGACCGAGCAGTTCGCGCCGATGACGGATACCCGACGTGCAGCCAGCATGGGGACGATCGACTCCGGCGCGTGACCCGAGATCGTGCGGCCATCCTCGGCGAATGTCATCAACGCCACGATCGGCAGGTCAGAGCATTGCTCCGCTGCATCCAGGGCGGCGTTCATCTCGTCGACGCTCCCCATCGTCTCGATGACCAGAAGATCCACGCCTGCCTCGAGAAGCGCCTCGATCTGTTCCCTGAACACCGCGGTGGCTTCCTCAGCGCTCAGGGTGCCGATTGGAGACAGGGTGCGACCTGTCGGTCCGACCGACCCTCCGATCAGGACGGGACGGCCGCTGATCTCTCGTTCCTCGCGAGCGATCTTGACGCCGCGAACGTTGATGTCACGCACCTTGTCCGCGAGACCGTGATGCTCGAGACGGACGCGGTTTGCCCCGAAGGTGTTGGTCTCGATCACATCTGCGCCGGCGTTGATGTAGGAACGACAGACATTGGCGACGAGATCGGGATGACTGAGGTTCAGGGCATCCAGTGACTCGTCGAGCGACCTGCCCGCCTCGTAGAGCATCGTGCCCATGGCCCCGTCGAACAGCAGCACGCGCTGCTCCAATGCTGTCGTGAAGGGGTGAGCCATGATGGGAGTACTCCTCGTGACACCGTGGATTTGGCTGGGCGGTCGTAGCAAGCGACGCGAACAAGTGCTCCAGGTCAGTACAGGACAGTCTAGAATACTCCGATGCATTTGGTGGTGCAGGGGCGCGGCGTAACCGATTGACACGTACGAACATGGGCTCGTAAGGTACAGCAGATTCGGGGAAGCCACGACGTGACGATCGACGCCGGCTTCGAGCAGCAGCGACCATTCCTTGCGGGCCGGTGAACGCGACACAGTGAAAACGACTCATGCTGGATATTTCGAAGACACGTACATTGGAAGAGTCCGAGATCAGCGGTGACGACAAGGTCCGCCCCGGCGCCCTGATGGCGATCGGTGGTGCCGAGGACAAACTGGACGACAAGGTCATACTGTCGTCGTTCGTGCGCCTGGCTGGCGGGAAGAAGGCACGCATCGCGATCGTGCCTACCGCATCTTCCTTCGAAGATGCCGGGTTGCGGTACAAGGCGATCTTCCTCGGCATGGGTGTTGAGTCGGCCGAGGTCGTCAACATCCAGAGTCGCGACGATGCGAACAGCGACGAGCAGATCGAGGTTCTCGATGATGCGACCGGCATCTTTCTGACCGGTGGCAATCAGGTGCGACTCTCAGTGCTCATCGGCGGCACCCGCTTCGAGCAGACCGTGCGACGCAAGCACCAGCAGGGTGCGGTGATCGCCGGCACGAGTGCCGGAGCGTCGATCCTCTCCGCCCACATGGTGGCGGGCGGCGCCGGTGGCGCAGTCCCGAAGCAGCGCATGGCGCAGATGGTAGCGGGTTTCGGCCTGATCTCCAACGTCATCATCGACCAGCACTTCCGGCAGCGGAACCGCATCGGTCGCCTGCTGGCGCTGGTCGCGACGAACCCCGGATTGCTCGGAATCGGTATCGACGAAGACACCGCGGCGGTATTTCAGGACGGTCGCCTGGAGGTGATCGGTCGTCACAGTGTCACGGTGGTGGACGGCTCGGAGATGTACAGCGACATCTTCCGCGTCAAGGGCCACGGTGAGGTGACCGTCAGCAACGCCAGACTCCATGTCCTGCCGGCTGGGCGAACCTTCGATCTGGAAACCAGAACCTTGGGGGATGACCTCTAGCAGGTAGTATGCTTCCATCACGATCGATGACGCACGCGAGCATCACCGGTAGGTGGGCATCCAGGTTGGAAGCATGCTGGCCGGGCCTCGTCAGCCTCTGGGGGAGGGGCCATGCTGGAGATTCGCAAGACGACGGTCTACCGGGGTCCGAATGTATGGGCGCGGATGCCCGCAATCCACTATGTGCTCGATATCGGCGAGCTCGAGGATCGGCCATCCAACAAGATTCCTGGATTCTATGAGCATCTGACCGAGCTCATGCCGTCCCTCTACGACCATCGCTGTTCGGTGGGACGTCCGGGCGGCTTCCTGCAGCGCCTCCGTGAGGGGACGTGGATGGGGCACGTGCTCGAGCATGTGGCACTGGAGATCCAGAACCTCTCCGGCGCCGACGTTGGCCGTGGCAAGACCCGGAGCACGACCGAGCGGGGCGTCTACAACGTGATCTTCCAGTACGATCAGGAAGACGTCGGCCTCGCCGCGGGCCGCATGGCGGTTCGCCTGTTGAACAACCTCATCTACGGCCAGCCGGACGATTTCGATTATCAGGCCGAGCTCGAGCAGGTCATCCGGCTGGCCGAGCGCCTCGCCTACGGTCCGTCGACCGGTGCGATCGTCCAGGAGGCACAGCGGCGGGGTATCCCGGTCCTGAGGCTCGACCCGCGTCGTTCGCTGGTGCAACTGGGGCACGGCAAGTATCAAAAGCGTATCTGGGCGACGGTGACGTCCCGTACCGCCAACATCGCCGTCGATATCGCCAGCAACAAGGAGCTCACCAATCGGCTGCTGCTCGAGGTGGGAATCCCTGTCCCCAAGTCGGCCGTCGTGCGTGATGTCGACGGTGCCGTGGCAGCCGCCCGCCGTATCGGATACCCGGTGGTGCTCAAGCCACTCGACGGCAACCACGGACGTGGGGTGTTCGTGAATCTCGCGAACGATGATGAAGTCAGGGAGTTCTTCGACAACGCCCTCCGCGAGAGTCGCAATGGTTCGATCGTCGTCGAGTCGTTCATCCAGGGACGTGACTACCGCATCCTCGTGATCAACAACGAGGTTGTCGCCGTTGCCGAACGCGTGCCGGCTCATGTCATCGGTGATGGCGTCTCGACGATCTCCGAGCTGATCGACAAGGAGAACGCCGATCCACGGCGCGGTGTTGGCCACGAGAAGATCCTCACGCGTATCATGGTCGACTCGCAGACGATGGAAGTGCTCGAGCGGGACGGTCGCACGCTCGACGACGTTCCGGCCGAAGGTGAGTTCGTGCAGCTGAAGCTCACCGGAAACATGAGCACCGGTGGGACGGCGATCGACCGAACCGACGAGATCCATCCGGATAATGTCGAGATCGCTCGTCAGGCAGCGATGGTCGTAGGACTCGACATCGCCGGTATCGACTTCATCACGACCGATATCTCCGAGAGCGTCCGCCAAACGGGCGGAGCGATCTGCGAGGTCAATGCCGGTCCCGGGTTCCGCATGCATACGAATCCGACCGAGGGACATCCCCGCCATGTTGGCAGGGCGGTGGTCGACATGCTCTTCGAGCGGGGCCGACCTTCGCGCGTGCCCATCGTGGCGGTAACGGGAACAAACGGGAAGACGACCACGTCCCGGATGATCGCGCACATCATGAAAACCGCCGGATACAAGGTAGGGCTCACTACCACCGACGGCATCTACATCGATGGGACGCAAATCCTGTCCGGTGACATGAGCGGTCCCGGCAGCGCCCGCATGGTGCTCAAGAATCCGGCGATCGACTATGCCGTCCTGGAGACGGCACGGGGAGGCATCCTGCGATCGGGGCTCGGCTACGACCGCTGCAACATCGCGGTGGTAACCAACGTCGCCAGCGATCACCTTGGGCTCAAGGGTATCCACACCCTCGAGGAGCTGGCGCGAGTGAAGGCTGTCGTACCGCAGAGTGCGCTTCGGGATGGTGCGAGTGTCCTGAACGCCGATAACGAGTGGACCGTCCAGATGGCCCGCACGGCTCGCGGCGAGATCATCTACTTCTCGATGGATGAGGAGAACCCGGTGATCCAGGAGCACATCCGGGAGAAGGGGAAGGCGGTCGTGCTGCGGCAGTCCCGGTACGGTGAAATGATCACGGTGATCGAGAATCGCCGCGAGACCTCCCTCGTGCTTGCCAGCCAGATCCCGGCGACGTTCGAGGGCAGGCTGCGCGTCAACATCGCGAACGCCCTCGCGGCCACGGCAGCGGCAGTGGCTGACGATATCCAGCTTGACCACATTCGCCAGGCCCTTCGTACCTTCAGCAGCAACTTCTACCAGACACCTGGACGATTCAACATGCTCGACCTCGGTGGGCAGCGGGTCATCATGGACTACTGCCACAATGTGGCCGGGCTCGAGGCGCTGGCTGATTTCGTGGCGCGCATGGAGGCACCGCGCACGGTGGGCGTGATCTCGATCCCCGGCGATCGTTCGGATGACGACATGCAGAAGTTCGGCGAGCTGGCAGCGAAGACGTTCGACCGAATCATCATTCGTGAGGACGACAATCGCCGGGGAAGGGAGGTCGGCGAGATCGCCCGTCGCATACACGAGGCGGTGCTGGCCGGAGGGATGGACGAGAGTCGAGTCCAGATCGTCCTCGATGAGATGGAGGCGGCGCGCACGGCCGTGGACACCAGCGACAAGGATGAGTTGGTGGTGCTCCTCGTCGACAAGCCGGCGAAGGTTTGGGAAATGCTCACGAATCGTGGAGGCGGCAATGCCTGAGTGGTCGGACGGGGACAGGGTACAGGCGCATGTACAGCGCGGTGGTGTGCTGAGTCGGGACGAGATCATCGCACGCATCAGGGATCCACAGCGGCCACTCCTTCGGGATTACGTCTCGCTCGACGCGCAGGTCCAGCCCAATGGGATTGACCTGACCCTGGCGCGGGTGCAGCGATTCGCGGGGCCAGGGCGGATTGCGACGAGCAATGAGGGACGCGTGCTCCCCGAACTCGAGCCACTCGAGCCCGACGAAGAGGGATGGTTTCACCTGACGCCGGGGGCCTGGCAGATCACCTACAACGAGATCGTTGCGCTGCCGGATGACCTGATGGCGCTCGGTCGACCGCGATCGAGTCTTGGTCGATCGGGTGTGGCGATTCACACCGCGGTCTGGGATGCGGGATACGAAGGTCGATCGACGTCGCTCATGCAGGTCATGAATCCGGCCGGGTTCTCGGTGGAGCTGAACGCACGCGTGATGCAGCTGGTGTTCATGACCCTCAATCAGGCGACCTCTGCCGGCTACAGTGGCCAGTACCAGGGCGAGAACATCTAGGTATCGAACGACGAGGCGGGCACCGAAGGGAGGTTTACCCCCCCGGTGCCCGCCTCGTCGTGTTCTCTGGGCGTGGAGGCGATCAGCCCTGGCGCTGACGGTCTCCGGTTCGGGAGAAGTCGGGGCGCCGGGGCGGCATGCCGGGAACCGGGATCTGGCGCCGGGCCACGAGACGCTCGGCCGTGTGGTTGCATCCTTCGACGGGGCAAAAATAGATGAACGTGTAGTCTTCCTCGGACATGTTCGAGAATCGGGAAGGGCGACCCATCTTGCCTCGCAGATGCATCTGGACCTTGTGATCCGGGCAATCCGGTGGAGTCTTCTCGTCGGTATTGCGTCGCAGAATCACATCCAAAAGGCTCGGCATCGTCGTACACTCCCCGGTAGCGTGTCTTCGATCGCGTTCGTATCGATGGGAAGTATACGAGAAGGGGTGGACGATCGGTGTCGAACTCAGCGAATGAAGCGGTTGTGCTGCCGGACGCGGCGCTCAGGCCCATGCCGGAGCACCTTTACGAGACGGTGCTGGCAGCGCTCCGCGGCTCGCTTGGCGCCAGGTGGGGCAGGCCGGTGGATGGCATGCGTGCCGCCATTCGACACATCCGAGAGACTGTCGAGAGCCTCGAAGGTGTCTACGTCGCCTCGGACCTCGACCACGATGCCCAGCGGGGCGTGATCGCCCAGCTCTGGGTCGACATCGAGGACCTCGATCTCTTCCTGGCGGACGACATCGTGAGCGAGACCTTGCGCGGTCTTGGCGATCGCGAGATTCTCATCGTGTGCCGAACGTTCGAGGACGACGGTATCCATTACCGGTTCGCCACGGGGAGTGTCGACTCCGGCCTGATCGGGACGATCGTGCTCGTCGGTCCCTATGCGCGGGACCTGGCACGGCTCGCGCGGATCGGCAGCGGGCAGGCACTCCAGTTCAGCGCATGATGTGACAGCCGAAGCCAGGGATAAGGGGAGGACTGATGCCGACGGTTCGCGTAGAAGGGGAACCGCCTTTCGAGACGGTCGAGGGGCGACGGTTGGTGCTGGCCATCGAGGATGCGGGAATCGATATCCTGCATCGATGTGGCGGGAACGCACGGTGCACGACGTGTCGCGTGGAGGTGCTCGAAGGCGACGCGGGGCCGATGACCGAGGCGGAGGCGGCGCGCCTCGAGACAGTGTCGGAACGGCTCGATACAACCCGCCTTTCCTGCCAGATCCAGGTGCGGGATGACCTGACCGTGCGCGTCAGGAATCGGCTCCACGAGCGGCCAGAGCTGGGCGACGCCGGACCGCGCCCGATCGAGTGGCCAAGTGACCGGCCACTGCCGCCGGAAGAGTAGTCCAATTGCCCGTGAGGACTCGTAATCGGTCGTCCGGAGGTTGTATACTCTCAGCGTCGTGCTAGATGGGGAGCTGGCGGTGCCCTGCACCCGCAATCCGCCTTAGCGGGGTCGAATTCCCTCTCGAGGTGCGGCTTTTCAGGACTGCGGTCGCGCGGTGATGTTGAAATTCGGGTCCCGCACGGCGGGGAACTGTGAACCGGGTCAGGACCGGAAGGTAGCAGCCCTAAGCAGCACTCCTCGGGTGATGCGGGGACGCCCGGGTGGAGTCACCAAACGGTCGTAAGCTGGTGAGTTCGTATCGACAGAGGGTGCACGGCATTCTTCACGACCACGAAAACGGGCGAGGTCACATGACCTCGCCCGTTTTGTCTTTCCTGGTTCAAGTCAACTGCTAGCGACGTTTGTTGCGGCTTCGGCGTGGCGGACGGCGCCCGTGGATCCCCTTTTCACGTGCGGCCTGAACCGCGCTCTGCTCAGCGGCGATCGCGCTCGACTCGTACCTGATCTGCACCGCCATCAACGCGAGCGCGATGAGCGCTGCGAGTGCGGTCAGGTAGAGCCAGATTCTGTTGCCGAAGGTGAACGGGTTGATCTGCAGCCAGCGGATGATGAAGAAGAACATGCCGATGGAGAAGATCCAGATGAGGATCGAACCCCACCGTCGGGCGCTCGAGACCCGGAGGATGCGTCGCGACCAGAACAGCTGCGGCCGTGTATTCAGCATGAATCCTGCGATCAAGCCGAGGGCGCAAAAGATGAGGAACAGCGTCGACCACGGTCCGAAGATCTCTCCCGAGCTCGGCGCTGTGGTCAGGTAGTCCCAAGAGAACGGATTCTCCATCGAACAGTCGGCCTCCGGTCGGATGTCCCGAGTGGGACTACACCTGCTCGCTGAGAAGCGCGCGCTTCACCTGCTCGATGGCTTCGGTGATCTTGATGTCGCGTGGGCAGGCGTCGGTGCAGTTGAAGATCGTTCGGCAGCGCCACACACCCGACTGGGAGTTCAGGATGCGCAGGCGATCGCTGGCACCCTTGTCCCGGCTGTCGAAGATGAATCGATGTGCGTTGACGATTGCCGCCGGGCCGACGAAGTCGTCACTGGTCCAGGTGATCGGGCACGACGAGGTGCAGGCCGCACAGAGAATGCACTTGGTGGTGTCGTCGAAGCGAGCACGATCCGCGGGGGACTGCAGTCGCTCACCTGCGCTCGGGGCATCGTCGGCGATCAGGTAGGGCTTCACCGACTTGTAGGCGTTGAAGAATGGCTCCATGTCGACCAGCAGGTCCTTCTCGACCTTGAAGCCGATGAGCGGCTCAACGGTGACACGCTTGCCGAGATCCTTCATCAGCACCTTGCAGGCCAGGCGGTTGCGCCCGTTGATCCGCATCGCGTCCGAGCCGCAGATGCCGTGCGCGCACGAGCGCCGGTAGGTGAGGGTGCCGTCCTGGGTCCACTTGACCTGATTCAGCGCGTCGAGGACCCTGTCGGTACCTTCGACGTCGACCACGTATTCCTCGAAATGCGGCTTCGTATCCGTCTCCGGATTGAAGCGCTTGATCCTCAATGTGACCTGCACGTTGCTGCCTCCCGGTTCCGGTGTGGGTCCCTAGTACTTGCGTTCCTTCGGCTCGAACCGCGTGATCGATACCGGCTTCTTCCTGAGCTCCATGCCGCTGTCGGTGCGGTAGATCAGGCTGTGGGCCAGCCAGTTCCTGTCGTCCCGAGCCTCGAAGTCCTCTCGATAGTGCGCACCGCGGCTCTCTTCCCTGGCCATGGCGCCAAAGATGATCGTCTCGGCGCAGTCGAGCATCGCACCGAGCTCGAGCGCCTCCAGGAGATCGGTGTTGTAGGTCGACCCACGGTCCTGGACACAGATCGACTGGTAGCGAGACTTGAGCTCCGCGATCTTGTCTCGAGCTTCCAGCAGGCCGCGCTCGTTGCGCACGACGGACACCTTGTCCATCATCACTTCCTGCATCTCGGCCCGGATGTTCGCGGCATGCTCGCCATTCTGGCGACTGAGAATCGCGTCGACCTGCGAGCGGGCGAAGTCCTCATGGTTTTTCGGCAGCTCGACGAAGTCGTTGTTTTGCACGTACTCGAGCATGTGTCGACCGGCACGGCGACCGAACACCACGAGGTCGACAAGCGAGTTCGTCCCAAGCCGATTCGCGCCGTGGACGGAGACACATGCGGACTCACCCGCCGAGTAGAAGCCGGGCACGACGCTGCCCTCAGGATCGTGGATGACCTGGCCCTCGACGTTCGTCGGAAGCCCGCCCATCGCGTAGTGCGCAGTTGGCTGGATGGGAATGCCTTCCTTCTTCGGCTCCACTCCGAGGTACACCCGAGCGAAGTCGGTGACGTCCGGCAGCTTCTGGTCGATCACTTCGGGGCCGAGGTGGGAGACGTCGAGCAGGACGTAGTCCTTGCCGTCGATGCCGCGGCCCTCCTTCACCTCCTGGTAGATGAACCGGGAGACCATGTCACGGGGAGCGAGATCCTTCATCGTCGGCGCGTAGCGCTCGGCGAAGCGCTCCCCCTCGTTGTTGATCAGGACACCACCTTCACCGCGGGCTGCCTCGGACACGAGAATCCCGAGCTTGTACAAGCCGGTTGGATGGAACTGGTAGAACTCCATGTCCATCAGCGGGATTCCGCGACGGTAGGCGATGGCGACGCCGTCACCCGTGCCCGCGAGGGCGTTGGACGTGATCTTGAAGACTCGCCCGTATCCGCCACTGGCGATGAGGACCGTCTTGGCGTGGATCGTGTGGATCTCGCCCGTCTTGATCTCGTAGACGACAACCCCACAGCACTGACCGTCGTCGGTGAAGAGGATGTCGAGCAGGTGGAACTCGTCGAAGAAGTTGACGTTGTGCTTGATGCCCTGCTGGTAAAGCGTCTGGATGATCATGTGACCGGTACGGTCGGCCGCGTAGCAGGCCCGCCGGACGGGCGCGGCGCCGAAGTCCCGGCTGTGCCCGCCGAACCGGCGCTGGTCGATCTTGCCGTCAGGGGTCCGGTTGAAAGGGAGCCCCATGTGCTCCAGCTCAAGGACGGCGTCGATCGCCTCCCGCGCAAGCACCTCGGCCGCGTCCTGATCCACCAGGTAGTCGCCACCCTTGACGGTGTCGAACATGTGCCATTCCCAGTGGTCCTCCTCGGTGTTGCCGAGGGCAGCGCTGATCCCGCCCTGTGCGGCACCGGTGTGTGACCGTGGCGGGTAGAGCTTGCTGACCACTGCGATGTTCGCATGACCTGCCAGCTGGATCGCAGCCATCAGGCCGGCTCCGCCTGCGCCTACGATCACGGCGTCATACCGGTGATAGGCCATCCAGGAACTCCTTCAATGTGTGTTTAGGCTTCTTCCCAACAGACATGATTGGGCTATCGGCATCAGTATTTCCGCAACATGGGTATTGTATACCGGCCAGCTATGTCGAAGACGCGCTGATGCCGTTCCCCCGGCACGCTACCCACCGTTGGATTTCCTGTCAACTGCGGGGCTGGAGCCCGTTCTCCGGTATACTCAATCAGTGACCGAACAGCGGCATCGACCGATGCCAATCCTCTTCCGGAGCCTCAACCTGTGACCTATATCACCCCAGCCTTTCGCGATCGGCTCAAAGCCGCTGCCGCACGACTCAAGGAGCCGATCGCCGAGCTCACCACGCGCCTGACCGAGGTGCCGGCACCAACGGGTGATGAAGGGGAGCGCGCAGCCGTGCTCGCCGAGGTGCTGCGCAGCTCCGGCTTCGTTGATGTCCGTTTGGATGACATCCACGACGTGACCGGCAGGATCCCCGGGGGCGACTCCAGTCGCAGTGTCCTGCTCGCCGCGCACACCGACACCGTGTTCCCACGCAGTGTCCCGATCGTGGTCAGGCGGGAAGGGGACCGCCTCCACGCTCCTGGCGTGGGAGACAACACCCTGAGCATCGCCACCGTCGTGCTCCTGAAGGATCTGCTGCAGGAGCTCGGCGTCACTCCCGATGTCGACATTCTCGTAACCGGCAACGTGGGCGAGGAAGGGCTCGGCGACCTGCGGGGCATGCGAGCCGTCATGGACGCCAATCCGGACATCGGTGCCGCCATCGCGGTGGAAGGGCACGCACTCGGCCGGATCACCCACCAGGGTGTAGGGAGTCGGCGGCTCGAGGTGCGTGTGACAGGTCCCGGTGGCCACAGCTGGGGGGATTTCGGGCGGCCCAGTGCCATTCACGCGGCATCTCGCCTGGTCGCCGACCTGGATGCCATTCAGTTGCCAGCAGAACCGAAGACAACCCTCAACGTTGGTATCTTTGAAGGGGGCATCAGCGTCAACACGATCGCGCCGGAGGTTCGGCTCGTGATCGACATGCGCTCGCTCGATCAGCAGGTACTCGAGTCACTGGTGAAGGACGTCGAGGCGCAGATTCGCTCGATCGCGTCGAACGAGATCTCCGTGAGCAGCGTGGTGGTCGGTGACCGGCCGGCAGGTCAGCTGCCCGAAGACCAGGGGCTGGTGCCGATCGCACGTGAGGCGCTTACCCTTCTCGACATCGACCCGGTGCTCGATGCCTCGAGCACCGACGCAAACATCCCGATCAGCCGCAACATCCCCGCGATCTGCATTGGTGTCGCATCCGGCGGGAATGCCCACCGGGAAGATGAGTTCATCGACCTCGAGCTCGTGCCCACAGGGCTGACGCAGCTCGCGATGGTCACGCTCGAAGCTGCGAGACAGCTGGCTGCGGGGTCGCTGACCATCTCTGAGTGATCGGTCACGCCGATCCTGGAAAGTAACGGATTTCATGCTCCGAGCTGCAGAAGCGCGCGCCCTGGACAGCCAGGTCTTCGTCGCTGTCGATGTTGAAACCACCGGCCTCGATCGATCGAACGACGAGATCATCGAGATCGCGATCGTGCGGTTCACTCGACAGGAAGTCATCGATATCTGGTCGACACTCGTGCGACCTTCGCGAATGCCCGGACCCGAAATCGTGCAGCTCACCGGGATCCGTCCCGAAGATCTCGTCGATCAGCCGCCGTTCGAGGAGGTCAGATCGGTTGTACAGGAGAAGATCGGCGCGTTCCCGATCGTGGGACATTCGGTGGATTTCGACATCGACATGCTCACGAACGCGGGGTTGCGGCTCGCCAATCGCCCGGTCGACACGTACCGGCTTGCCTCACTGTTTCTCTACGGCCTTCATGCATACAACCTCCAGGCTGTGGCCGCAAGCCTCGACGTTCGGGTCGACGGTATCCATCGGGCGCTGGCCGACGCCGAGACCGCGAGACGCATCTTCCTGACGATCATTCCGATGATGCAACGGTATTCCACCACGACCCTCCTGCATGCCGCGCGCTATGCCAAGGCAGCGGGCTGGCAGGAGTCGTGGTTGCTTCAGATGCTGGCGCAGGACGATACCCTCAGTCCCATTTTCCGAACCGAGTCGGATCTGCCATGGCTGGAGCCGGCGGAGACGAGGTTCCTCACGCGACTGGCTCGTCCCGAGGCACTGAAGAAAACGGGCGTCACGCAGCCGATCGACCCGGAGGACGTCGAGCGTGCCCTGGTGCCTGGCGGCGCGCTCGGTACCGTCCTCGATCACTTCGAACGTCGACAGGGCCAGATCGACATGGCGAAGACCGTCACGGACGCTCTCAACCGCGATCGCACGGTGCTGGTCGAGGCTGGCACGGGGACCGGGAAGAGCATGGCGTACCTGCTGCCGGCGGCACTCCACGCGATCAACCGTGGAGAGCGGGTAGTCATCTCGACCGATACGCGTGCGCTCCAGGAACAGCTCTACCAGAAGGACGTTCCCGATGTGCAGACAGCGGTCGAGCGGCTCGGCATTCCCGAGACGGTTCGCGCTGCCGTGCTCAAGGGACGCAACAACTACATTTGCCTGCGCCGGTGGTTTTCCCACGACCGTCGCGACGTCGTTGACGGTGCGGATGCCTCCATGCGGGCCAAGGTCGCCCTGTGGCTCGATGAGACCGACACGGGTGACCAGGCGGAGCTCCGACTGAATCAGGACGAGTTGCCGCACTGGCGCCAGATCGGCGCCGACGAGGAGGCATGCGTCGCCAGCCAGTGTCCTTTCAATCAGAAGAACCAGTGCTTTCTCTACCGGGCACGTCGCAAGGCCGAGAACGCGCACCTGGTGGTCGCCAACCACTCGCTGCTCCTGGCGGATACGGAGCATCGGGTGTTGCCTGATTTCGATCGGTTGATCATCGATGAGGCGCACCACCTCGAGGACGAAGCGACCAAGCATTTCGGATACGTGCTGGACCAGCGGGTCGTGGAATCCCTTCTCGACAGCCTGCTGCAGGGCAGTCGGCGAGGACAGCGTGGCGCGCTCGAGCAGGTAGAGTCATTCCTGTCGAGTTCTCCCGAGCCGAGCGCGCGAAAGGCCGCCCCGGAAGCGCAGGAGCGCGTGCGCAGTGTGGTGAGCATTCGATCTCGCGTGCTCGCCCTGAACTCGGAGCTTTTCGCGCGGGTGGACAGGATTCTTCGGGATCAGCGGACCTCGGGCGGATACGGGTCGTCACTGCGGATCACGGAGGCAACCCGGTCACGGCAGGCCTGGCTGGAGCTCGAGCAGATCTGGGAGCAGCTCGATCGAGGTCTCTTCGACTACGAATCGCTCATGACCTGGCTGCTGAATGAGCTCGAGCGATTGCCGACGAAGGAGGGGGGCGATGACCCTCAGTCTCTTGTCCGCGAGGAGCTCTGGCTCGAGCTGATGTCGCGATGGCGAGAGCTGCACGAGTTTCGGGCTCGGCTCACGTCGGTTGTTGTGGATCCGGCCGAGGACACCATCTACTGGCTGGAGCAGGCAGGGCCGAACCGTCTGCCCACGATGCAGGCGGCACCGCTCTTCGTCGACGAGCTGCTCCAGCAGAAGCTTTTCCGTGAGATGCGAACGGTCGTGGCGACCTCCGCGACGCTGACGATCGACGGCAGCTTCGAGTTCATGGCGAGTCGCATGGGATTGCGCGACGCCGATACGATCGCACTTGGCTCACCATTCGATCATGAGCGTTCGACCCTGCTGCTCATGCCCGACGACATGCCGATGCCAACGGACAGCGGATACCAGTCGGCGCTGAACGACAGTATCGTGAAGCTGTGTACAGCAAGCGAGGGCCGGGCGCTTGTGCTGTTCACGTCGTATGCCGCGCTCAGGGCGTCGTATGAGACGGTAAAGGTCGCGCTATCCCGGAAGAACATCGCGGTGTATGCCCAGGGCATGGATGGTGGTGCCAAGACACTCATCGATCGCCTCAGGGTGTCCGAACGGACGGTGATCTTCGGGACATCGTCCTTCTGGGAAGGCATCGACGTGCCGGGAGACGCGTTGAGCATGCTGATCATTACCAAGCTGCCGTTCCCCGTGCCGAGTGACCCCATCTTCCAGGCGCGCGGCGAGCTGCTCGAGAACGAGTTCATGGAGCTGTCCGTGCCTCAGGCCGTGCTCAAGTTCAAGCAGGGATTCGGCCGACTGATCCGGCGCTCGTCGGATCGGGGCATCTGTGCGGTGCTCGATCGGCGGATTATCGCCAAGCGGTATGGCGTCCACTTCCTGCGCTCGCTTCCCCCGACGACACAGCGCATCTGCAGTCGTCATGACATGGCGACGCTGGCGTCCATGTGGCTGGATGAACGACCGCTACCAAGCGTGCCCGAGTTCTTCGACGAGTTCGATGCATACGAAGGAGCATGGAGATGAAGACCACACTCACCCGCAACCTCTCACTCGAGCTGGTCCGGGCGACCGAGGCAGCAGCCCTGATGGCCGGTCGCTGGATGGGTCGCGGCCAGAAGGAGCGAGCGGACGGTGCGGCGGTCGACGCCATGCGCGAGCTTCTCGGGACGATCGAAATGGACGGCGTCGTCGTCATCGGGGAGGGAGAGAAGGACGAGGCCCCGATGCTCTACACCGGCGAGCGGGTCGGTCGGGGAACCGAGCCCAAGGTCGACATTGCCGTTGATCCGGTGGAGGGGACGCGCCTGCTGGCCCAGGGCATGCCAAATTCCCTGGTGGTGATGGCGGTCGCCGAGCGGGGGTCCCTCTATGGCTGGCAGGATATCGCGTACATGGACAAGATCGCCGTTGGTCCTGACGCTGCAGGCGTGATCGACATCGACGCACCGGTCGAGGTGAATCTCAAGCGCGTTGCCGAGGCAAAAGGGACCGAGGTCTCCGATCTCACCGTCGTGATGCTCGATCGGCCCCGGCACGAGGAGCTGATTCGCCGTGTGCGCGAGGCGGGTGCGCGCATCAAGCTCATCGTCGACGGCGATGTTGCCGGAGGGTTGATGGCCGCCATGCCTGGCACCGGCATCGACATCATGATGGGCGTGGGTGGATCTCCAGAGGCCGTGATCACCGCCTGCGCGCTCAAGTGCGTGGGGGGCGACATGCAGACGAGGCTATGGCCCCGCAACGACGAGGAGCGCCGCATCGCGGACGAGCGTGGCATCGATCTTTCGAAGGTCTACACGCTGAACGATCTCGTGCGCTCTGAAGACGTGTTCTTCGTCGCGACGGGGATCACGGACGGCGAGCTACTGCGCGGGGTCCACTACTTCGCGGACGGTGCAACGACGCATTCGCTCGTGATGCGAGAACGGTCGGGGACGGTGCGGTACATCGAGTCGTCACACCGACTGAGCAAGCTTCGCGAGCTCGCGGGTGTTTCGTTCTGACGGCAGGCGAGTACCGTGACGCCTGGGGAGCTCACATATCCTGACCGTTGCCATCTGGAGCCAGACCGGGAGATGTTCGCCGGATCACGGGCGGTATTGACGCTCATTCGCGATTAGTGGTACATTCCGCAGTAACGACTGGGCAACAAAACTGTAATCCTCACGTGCCGGTCGTACGGCCAGACAATCACCATCCCAACGCGAGTCCGCAGCGGCTCCATGGTGTGTCCCGGCATCAGGTCGCTCCCTGAAACGAACGTTGCAGACCTATTCACCTTTGTGAGGGTGTGAATAACCCCTGCTGCAGGAGCTGCACATTCGGCAAAGCCGAATTCACGCATTCCTACCTTGCCAACGCCCATTCGCCTGACCGGATCGTCCAGTCCGCGTCATGGTCGTCCGACCCGAGATCGGACTCGCAGAAATCCCCTACAACCCATTATCGGAGGATCCCATCTTGACTGTTGAAGAAGTTGTGACTGAAGCCCAGGTTGCCGAGCAGGAGGAGAAGCCAGCTCGCAAGCCGCGCACTACTCGCCGCAAGAAGACCACCGAAACCCCTGCCGAGACGACGGTCGAATCCAGTGCCGAGGCCATCGAAGCGACATCGAGTGCCGCTGAAGCGGAATCGAGTGCCACCGATGCTTCGCCGAACGGCCAGACTGCCGAGGCGACCGCCCCTGCCGAGGCTGAGGCGAAGGTCGATACGGAGGATCGGCCGGAAGGCGAGGCGGAGGCCTCCCAGGCTGGTGACGAGCAGGCGGCTTCTCAGAACGGCACTGCGCGGCGCGGACGGAGCAAGAACCGCCGAACCCGCAAGCAGCAGGATCGGCCGGAAGGCGAGGCCAACGGCGGCAACGGGAACCGTCTCACGGTCGGCGAGCTCAATGCCAAGACCGATGAAGAGCTGTGGCAGCACGCGCGCGAGCTCGAGGTGTCCGGCTACATGCGCATGCGTCGCCCCGACCTGGTGACCAAACTCCTGCAGGCGCAGACGGAGAAGGCCGGCCACAAGTTCGGCGATGGCGTGCTCGAGATCATCGAGGACGGGTTCGGCTTCCTCCGTGGATCGCGATTCCTGCCGGGGCCGAACGACATCTATGTGTCCCAATCGCAGATCCGGAGATTCGGTCTCCGCACCGGTGACCGCGTCAGCGGCCAGGTGCGACCGCCGAAGGACAACGAAAAGTTCTTCAGCCTCCTGCGAGTGGAGGCGGTCAACGGCATCGAGCCCGAGACGGCCCGCCGACGCCCCTCCTTCGACTCTCTGACCCCGATCTTCCCACTCGAGCAGATCCATTTGGAGACGCAGCCCAACATCCTCTCCACGCGCCTCCTCGACCTCGTCGCACCGATCGGACGTGGTCAGCGCGGTCTGATCGTCTCTCCGCCGAAAGCCGGCAAGACGCTCCTGCTCAAGGCGATCGCCAACGGCATCACGACCAACAACCCGGACATGCACCTGATGGTGTGTCTCATCGGCGAGCGGCCGGAAGAGGTCACGGACATGCGGCGCTCGGTTGACGGCGAGGTGATCTCCTCGACGTTCGACGAGCCGGTCGAGGATCATACCAAGGTCGCCGAGATGGCGCTCGAGCGCGCCAAGCGGCTGGTCGAGGCCGGTCGTGACGTGACGATCCTGCTCGACTCGATTACCCGCCTGGCCCGTGCGTACAACCTCGCCGTGCCGCCGAGTGGCCGCACACTGTCCGGTGGTATTGACCCGATCGCCCTCTATCCGCCGAAGCGATTCTTCGGTGCCGCCCGCAACATCGAGGGCGGGGGCAGCCTCACCATCATCGCCACCTGTCTGATCGACACCGGTAGCCGCATGGATGACGTGATCTACGAGGAGTTCAAGGGTACCGGCAACATGGAGCTCCACCTCGATCGCAAGCTGGCCGAGCGCCGCATCTACCCGGCGATCGATATCCAGCGCTCCGGCACCCGGCGAGAGGAGCTCCTCCTCGGCGAGGAGACGCTGCGCCAGGTTTGGACGATGCGCAGGATGGTCTCCATGCTCGGTGGCAGTGAGGGGACGGAGCTCGTGCTGACCCGCCTCTCCAAGACAGAGAAGAACACCGAGTTCCTCCAGACCCTGAACAAGGAGATGTAGGGTCGCATACGTTGCAACCTGAGGCGCCCGGCAGAATGTTCTGCCGGGCGCTGTTTCGTTGCCTGATATGCGACAACGCCCTTGTCCGATCGGGCGGAACTCGCTGGCCGACCGGAACGCTTCTGGTTTCGGTTCCGGGGCATCAGTGTGAGGATGCAGGACTCACCGATGCCTTCGAGGATCGATGGACAGTTTTCCTGCTGGAAGAAGCCATGGCCCTCCGCATTGAGGGCCGCGTGTGGCAGCTCTCACGGCGAATCATCGACGCTGGTGACGTGGCAGGCTCAAGCTGGCTCTCAGGTCGTTCGTAGGCCGTATTCGCAAGCTGACGGGAAGAGGTTCGCCTCCTCGGCGAACGGGCACGCAGTTGCGGCGTCACTGTCGCGCGTTGCAAGTCGTTCTCGCTGCGACGCTATCCTGCACGTCCGTGACAGGTACATCCTGAGGAAGGCAGCTCGAAAGATAGCGACAGCCTTGGTCTGCCGCGTTGCCGTGCAGCCCGATACGGATGCGTGGAGCAAATCCGGGCCGCCGGAAAAACGACGGCCCGGGCTCATGACACGACGCGGTTCGTCGCTCTTGAGGATCAGGTGCCGGGCACCTCGACATGTATGCGGGGCCGTTCGTCGGGCTCCTCCATGTCCTCGGTCATCAGCACGTAGGTCTTGTCCGGCGCGGTAGATGCCGCACCAGGGTTGCCGTCCCGGTCGAGCGCCACGATGTTCATCTCGCTCTTGTACGGGTCGTCGAGATGGTCGAGGTCCTTCATGGCCTGTTCGAGGGCCTCCTCGAGCGACATGCCGAATCGCAGGAACATCACCACGCTGTGGGCAGTGAGGCAGCGCTGGGCCATCTCGCCCCGACCCGTACAGGCAGCGGCACCCCATCGGTTGTCCGCGTAGTTGCCTGCCCCAATGATTGGCGAGTCTCCCATGCGGCCCGGATACTTCCAGGCCCAGCCGGAGGTCGACACCGCACAGGCGAGGTCCCCGGAGCGGTCCCGGGCGATGAAGTTCACCGTGCCGTGTGGAATCTCCCCGATATCCGCGAACTCCGGGTCGCTCGCATTCCGGGCGACCATCTCGCGAACGCGGCTCAGGTATGGTGCGTCGCGGTCGGTTTCGTCGGTAAGCCTTTGCCTCCAGATGGCTTCGGCTTCTGGGGTCAACAGCTCTCGCGGCTCGAACCCGAGCTCGTCGGCGAGCTGGCGAGCACCCTCACCAGCGATCAGCACATGGGGGAGCGTCTCCATGACCTTTCGGGCGAGATCGGCTGCGTCCTGATATCCCTTCAGCGCGCCGACGGAGCCGGCCCTCAGCCCGCGACCTTCCATGACGCTGGCGTCGAGCTCGACCTCGCCGAGCATGTTCGGCAGGCCCGAGTAGCCGACGGTATGATCCTCCGGGTTCGCTTCCACCACTCGAGCCCCGGCGATGACGGCATCGAGCGCGCTTCCGCCGTTTCGAAGGACATCTATTGCGGCTGGAAGCCCGATCTTGCCATTCGCGGACGCAACCACGATTCCGGCGCTCATGCCTGATCCTCCACGGCGACCGCTTCGGGTGAGGCAGCGAGAGCTGCGATGTCGTAGCCGACGGCGTGAAGGGCAGCGTCCAGCTCGTCGTCGGGTGGCTCGACCAGCACGTTGTCTCCAATCACAACGGTGGGCACGCGTCGCATGCCGGTTAGACGCTCGACGGTCGAGGCGGCCTCCGGGTCGGCCTCGATGTCATGCTCGATCCACGGCAGGCCGAGCTCGGTGAGTCGCGCGCGGGTGCGCGTGACGTCCGGGCAGTAGCGCTCTCGCGCATAGACGATGATCTCAGGCGTATTCAATCGTGGCTTTCCTTGTCTCCCGCTTCGAGGCGGGCGAACACGCGAGTGATTTCGTCGGCATCATACCGTGGTAGATCAGCCTGTCCATCGTCAGTCGTGGCCATGCGTACCGACGGGTCGGACACGATCGTTCCGATCCGAGTGACGGGTATGCCGGTGTCGGCGAACACCGCATGGACCCGCTCATCGGCACCGGCCGACGCCGTGAACAGGAGGGCACCGGATGAGAGAAGCCCAAGCGGTGAGATGCCGAAGCGATCAGCGAGCGCCCTGGTGACCGGCAGGATCGGGATGCGCTCGATATCGACCTCGAATCCGTGTCCTGAGGCGTCCGCCAGCTCGTGGATCGCGGTGGCGATGCCGCCCTCCGTCGGGTCGTGCATCGCGGTCACCTCAGGCAGCCGGCGGGCGGCGCCGGCTGCGGCCACGATGGAGATGCCCGGATCTCGAAGGAGGTCCCGGGCGTCATCGAGCATCGTGCTCGGGATCCCGTCCAGCTCCTCCCCTGGCACTTCGGTGGCGAGGATCGACGTTCCCTCGAGCCCCGCGGCCTGGGTCATGTAGATGGCGTCGCCGGGTCTGGCTCCTCCCGGTTTCAGGACACCGTGCTCACCAGGGGTACCGATCATGGTCCCTGAAAGGATGAGTCGGTCGATGCCGGGAGTTACCTCCGTGTGTCCTCCGATGAGCGCGATATCGATACGCCTGCAAGCCTGCTCGAGCTCCTCGAACAATTCGGTCACATCGGCCTCCGTCGCACCCTCCGGGAAAAGCGCGGTCACGGTGAGCCACCGTGGAATGCCGCCGAGACAGGCGATGTCGTTGGCGTTGACCGCAACGAGATAGGCGGCAGGAGAGGAGGTCGCAAACGTAATGGGATCGCTCTTTACGATCACGTCATCGCCGGGGCGGACCACCGCGGCGTCGAATCCAGGCGCCGGCGCAACGATCACACGTGGGTCATCCGTGCCGGTGTGCGAGGCCAGGAGCGACGCAAGCAGGTCGGACGGAAGCTTGCCGGGAGTCAACTTGGTGGTGGGAGGTGTCATGCGCACGTGCCTGGCTGGGTGACGACGCTGTCTGCGATCGACGGCATAAGCCCGTCGCTAGAACGGGACGTTCTCGTCATCCTCGTCACCATCGTCAGCACCAGCACCCTGGGCGGCGATCTCGGTGACGCGAAGCTCCGCCTCGGCGAGTCGTTGCTGGCACGAGGTGACCAGCGCCATGCCGTACTCGTATCTGCTCAGCATCTCTTCGAGACTGAGGTCGCCGGACTCGAGATCGGCGACAACGGTCTCGAGCTCGTCGAGCCGCTGCTCGAATGTCAGGTCATCGCTCACGTCGGTCGAATTGCCACTCATGACTGCTCACTTTCCTGCTGCGTCGCATTCTCCGAGTCACGGCGCAGTACACCTCGAGCGGTCCCATCCTGAAAGTAGACGAGCACCGGGGTTTCGTCACGAAGGTCACTGACGCGTCTGACGGGTTTGTCGTTGACGGCATGGCGAACAAGTGCGTAGCCGCGGCGGAGGACGTGGCCCGGGTGGAGCGCATCCAGCAGTTTCGCCGTGCTGCTCAGGCTCTGCTCCCGGCGGCGGAGGTCGGCGTCGGCAGCGGCATGAATCTGGTGCGCGACCGAATCGAGCTGCCGTCGCATGCGGTTGATGTGGATCGCGGGAGACTGCAGCAGCAGCCGACGCTGGAGACGATCGACAGCGTGACCGGTCTCTGCCAGGTATTCCTCGATGATCTGTATGAGGTCCTGCCGGTGATCCGCGAGGCGCTCGTGCAGCTCCAGGATATCGGGCAGGACGATTTCAGCGGCCGCCGAAGGCGTGGGTGCCCGGACGTCTGCCACCATGTCGGCGATGCTGATGTCCGTCTCGTGCCCGACGGCAGAGACGACCGGGATCGAGCTCGCGAAGATCGCTCGAGCCACGGATTCGTCATTGAAGGGTGCGAGATCTTCCGGAGAGCCGCCCCCGCGCCCGACGATCATCACGTCGATATCGTCGAGCATGCACATATGCTCGATCGCCGCCACGATCTCGGCCGGAGCCTGCGGTCCCTGGACTGAGGCCGGCACCAGAACCAGCTCGACCAGCGGAAATCGGCGGCGAGCAACGTTCTGGATGTCATGCCAGACCGCGCCCGTGCTGCTGGTGACCACTCCGACGCGGCGAGGGAAGCGGGGCAGGGGACGCTTGCGCTCCGGGTCGAAGAGCCCTTCAGCCTCCAGCTGCTGGCGCAGCCGCTCCATCTGGAGTGCCAGAATGCCCCGCCCCTGATGCTCGAAGACATCGGCGATGATCTGGAGTCTGCCCTGTGCGGTGTAGTAGTCGATTCTTCCGTGTACGACGATCGAGTCCCCCACCGAGGGCCGTATGGTCTGGCGGGAAAAGAACGTGCGCCACATGGCACCGTCGATCACCGCGTCGTCGTCGCACAGCTTGAAATAGACGTGACCCGACCTCGCGTACGTGATACTGGAGATCTCGCCCTCGATCCAGACGTCGGCGAGGATGTCGTCAGCCGCGAGAACCTGCTGGATGTAGGCGTTGAGGGTGCTTACCGGAAAGACCTGAAACACCATTACAGCGCGTCGGTTTGCTCGGTGAGGCGCACGAGGGGCGAGCCGTACTCGACGGGCTGGGCGTTCTCGACGAGGATCTCGGCGACCACGCCGGCCTTGTCGGCGACGATCTCGTTCATGATCTTCATCGCCTCGATGATGCCGATGACCTGCCCAACCTCGACCTCATCGCCGACCTGGACGAATGGATCCTCGCCAGGAGACGGGGCAGCGTAAAACGTCCCGATCATCGGCGCGGTGATGACGTGTCCTTCCTCTTCTTCGGCCGCTGACGCGGTGGAGGAGTCGCCGTTCGCGCTGGCAGCCGGGGCGGGAGCGGTTCCCGTCCCCGACCCCCTGAGGCGGATGGAGACGTTGCCAGAGGTGAGGTCCAGCTCGGAGATGCCGCCCTTGCCCATGAGCGAGATCAGCTCCCGGACGGCACCGATAAGCTCCTGGGTCGAGGATTGCTCACTGCCCTGATCGTTCATGCTGGCAAACCGCTCCATCCTGGCCACCCCTTAGCCGACACGCTCGATATAGGTGCCGGTGCGCGTATCGATCTTGAGCTGGTCACCCACGTTCACGAAGAGCGGGACATTCACCGTGAGTCCCGTCTCGAGCGTCGCGGGCTTCGTGCCACCGGTGGCGGTGTCGCCCTTGAATCCGGGGTCGGTCTGCGTGACGGTCAGGGTGACCGACGTCGGGAGCTCGATATCGATCGGCTCATCGTTGTACGTGAGCAGGTCGATGACATCGTTCTCCTTGAGGAAGTTCGCAGCCTCGCCAATGGTCGACGCCATCAGCGTGATCTGGTCGAACGTCTCCGTGTCCATAAAGTGGAAGGTATCGTCCTCACGGTAGAGGAACTGCACGTGCGATCGCTCGAGCCGGATCTCGTTGAACTTGGTGCCGGCCATGACCGTCTGCTGCGTTGTCGCGCCGGTGCGAAGGTCGCGGAGTGTCATGCGGAGCTGGGCCGAGCCACGCCCCTGCTTGTTGTGCGAGAAGTCGATGACCTTGAGCAGGCGTCCGTCCTGTTCGAAGGTGCTTCCCTTTCGAATATCGCCGGTATCCATCATGGTGGAGTTGGATCTCCTTGCTACAGCTGCATCACGTCCGTGCCCTTTGGGGCACTGGTGATGTTCTCATGTCCGGAGTCGTGGACGATCGCCACATCCTCGATGCGCACCCCGCCCCAGCCCTCGATGTACACGCCCGGCTCCATCGTGATGACGTTGCCGGACTCGAGAGAGGCATCGGACGTCCTGCGCACTGAAGGAGCCTCGTGGACGCGCAGTCCAAGACCATGCCCAGCGCTATGGATCACGAATGCTTCGAGACCGTGACTCGCGAAGACCTCGCGAGTGGCGATATCAGGCGCCGAACTCGGCACGCCGGCGCGTATGGCGGCAAGACCCGCCAGCTGCGCCTCGAGCACCGCTTCGTATATCTCGATGAGACGCTCGTCCGCTGAGCCAAGGCAAACGGTGCGTGTCAAGTCCCCATTATACCCGTTCACCCGTGCTCCCATGTCGATAATGATAGGTTCTCCCGGCTTGAGGGGACGGTCGCCCGGGCGGTGATGCGGTTTAGCGGCATTCGGACCTGCGGCGACGATCGTGTCGAACGCCTCGCCATCGCTGCCAACCGCGCGAAGACTCTCCCGCACGATGTCCGCGGCTTCACGCTCCGTCATGCCCGGTTCGAGCCGGCGCTTCGCCAGGGCGAAAGCCTCATCCGTGAGGTGAGCAGCCTGTCTGAGGAAATCGAGCTCCTCGGGGGCTTTGATCTCCCTGAGGTTGTCGATGGTGTCGCCCAGGCGAACCAGCGTCACGTCGGTGCCGAGCGCTTCCTGCAGGTCGAACCAGATGGACGCCGGGGTCGTGGCGTCCTCGATGCCGACGCGTTTCGCCTGGCGGCTCAGGATACGGCTCGCGATCGTGGCCGTCAGCGTGCCTTCGATCGGTTCCACGGCGACGTTGTCGAGGTCGGCCTCCGCTCTTGCCCAGGGAAGGTTGGTCGGAGAGACGATCAGGGAAGCACGTTCACGGGTGATCACGACGTACCCGGAGGATTCGTCGGGAGCGTGATCGTCGGCAGTAAAGCCGGTGAGATAGCGTCGATTGGCTGGATTGGACACGACCAGGAGGTCGAGGTTGCCCTCGTCCAGCAGCCGCCGAACCGAGGCGAGTCGCTCGCGTGTTCTCATGCGTTGGCCGCCTCTCCGCGATCACGCGTAAACCAGTGCAGCGCCAGGTGGTAGCCGTAGGATCCGAAGCCAACGATGGTGCCTGCCGCCACTGCCGAGATCACCGAGTGGTGTCTGAACTCCTCTCGAGTGTGGATGTTGGAGAGGTGTACCTCGACCGTCGTGATGCCGGTTCCCGTGATGGCGTCGCGCAGCGCGATGCTGTAATGCGTCAGAGCGCCCGGATTGATGATCAGACCGTCAGACGAGGCTGCATGCTCGTGAATGAAGTCAAGGATCGCCCCCTCGTGGTTCGACTGGAAGTCGAGGATCTCGCAGCCGCGGCGCTTCGCCTCGGTGCGGACCGATCGAACGATGTCGAAGAGGGTCTCATGCCCGTAGATCCCTGGCTCGCGGGTTCCGAGCAGGTTCAGGTTCGGTCCATTCACGAGCAGCAGCTTCACGTGTCCTCCTCGTTCTGATGGCTCAGCCGACCGGCTGCAGACTGGTCACGATGGCAGGAACGTACGCCACGATGTCATATGTGCCGTCGCCGCCTTCGGGGGTGTAGGTGCCCGAAAACACGTACACCGGCTGCATGTACTGAAGGTCACCCTGGACGCCCGATGTTGCGTAGGCGATCGAGACCTCATGGTAGGTAACGGTGCCGGTGATGGTGCTGCCCTGCGGGAACTGATCCTCGGGCAATGTCACGTCGAGGTAGGAGAGTCGGGACGCCACATCATTGAACGCGTCGTCGACCGAGCGCAGCTGGTAGACATCGCCCTGGTTGATCGTGGCCCAGCTGATGCGGGTCTCGAGGATCGTTCCGCCAGGGCCGATCGTCACGGTGATACCGGGTGTGCTTGAGAGCAGGGGAGCGGGGGACGCTGGCTTGAACTCGACGATCTTCCGGGCTGGCGTATCGATGGTCGCGATCACCGCGCCATCGTTGGCATTGGCCGGGAGAAGCCCCGACACTCTCAGCCAGTCCCGCGCGAACGCCACGGCCGCTCCGTCGTCCGGTATCTCCTCGTCCGGAGCCTGCTCTCCCGAGACGTATTGCAGGAGGCCGGGGGTCGTGAAGAGGCTCCCATTGCCGGCCACCGAGTAAGTCCCGTCCCCCTGGGCTTCGATCTCACCCTCGATCCCGAGCGCGCTTGCGATTTCCGAAACCTGTTCCTCCGTGTACGTCATCGCCTCATACTCGTAGATCGGGAGCTCCTGCGGCGTGGAGGCGTTGCCGTCCCAGACGGAGTCGAGCTCGAACACGTACGCCCGCTCGTTCATGGTGGGAAGGTCGACCGGTGGCAACTGCGGGGCGAGCTCGGACTCTGCGCCGCCCTCAGGCTCCTGTGTGGCGTCCTGCGCTATCGTGCCCGGAACGCGTGCAGGCGAGAGGGTGAGTGCAAGAATGGTGGCGAGGATCGCGCAGAGTCGGGTAGTACGTCGAATCACTATCAGGTCCCCCTGGTTCGATCGAATCACGCTTCGATGTTGACAGGATCGCTTTCCAGCACGCGGCGGAGCTCAACGACCTGGTCGCGCAACAGCGCTGCCTTCTCGAATTCGAGGTCGCGGGCGGCCTTCTTCATTTGCGACTCGAGATCCTTGATCATTCGCATCAGCTCGTCCTTCGGCAGCTCGCGGATCACTCCTTCCGCTCGTCCGTCGCCAGCGTCATAGCTCGCTGCCTGCTCGGCCACCTCGCGTACGCGGTCGGTGAGGTCCTTGATTTCCTTGACGATGCCGCGTGGCTCGATACCGTGCTCCTTGTTGTAGGCGATCTGGATCTCGCGACGACGATACGTCTCGTCGATGGCGGTCCGCATCGACTCGGTCATGTTATCCGCATACATGATGACCTGACCATCGACGTGCCTCGCCGCGCGCCCGATCGTCTGAATCAGCGAGTTCGCCGAGCGGAGGTATCCCTCCTTGTCGGCGTCGAGGATCGCCACCAGCGAAACCTCTGGCAGGTCGAGGCCTTCCCGAAGGAGGTTGATGCCGACCACGACATCGTGAATGCCGAGTCGAAGGTCGCGCAGGATCTCGATGCGCTCCAGCGTGTCGATCTCGCTGTGCAGGTAGTGGGTGCGGATGCCCATCTCCTTGAGGTAGTCCGACAGGTCCTCCGCCATGCGCTTGGTGAGCGTGGTGACCAGCGCGCGCTCGCCTCGAGCCACACGCTGGTTGATCTCGCCAAGGAGGTCGTCGATCTGTCCCTTGGTCGGGCGAACGCTGATAGCCGGGTCGACGAGACCGGTCGGGCGGATCACCTGCTCGACGATGCGGCTGGAGTGCTCGTACTCGTAATTGCCCGGCGTGGCAGAGACGAAGATCGCCTGTCCGATCGTTCGCTCGAATTCCTCGAAGGTGAGCGGCCGGTTCTCGCGGGCGGACGGAAGCCGGAACCCGTGCTCCACGAGTACGTCCTTGCGCGACCGGTCACCACCGAACATGCCGCGGACCTGAGGGAGCGTGATGTGCGACTCGTCCACGAACAGGAGGAAGTCGTCGGGGAAATAATCGAGCAGGGTAGATGGCTGCTCGCCCGGCTTCCGACCGGAGAGGTGCATGGAGTAGTTTTCGATGCCGGCGCAGTAGCCTGCTTCCCGCATCATCTCGATGTCGTACATCGTGCGCTGCTTGAGTCGGGCCGCCTCGAGCACCTTTCCGTTCTCCTCGAGGAACTTCACACGCTCCTCGAGCTCTGCCTCGATGTGCCGGAGAGCGGTCTCCATCCGGTCGCTCGTGGTGACGAAGTGCTTCGCGGGGTAGATGTCGATCTCGGTGCGCTGCACGAGGAGCTCACCCGTGAGCGGATCGACTTCAACGATTCGCTCGATCTCGTCGCCGAAGAACTCGATGCGAACCGCAATCTCCTCGTACGCCGGGAAGATCTCGATCGTGTCGCCACGAACACGGAACGTGCCGCGGACGAGGTTCATGTCGTTGCGGTCGTACTGGATGTCGACCAGGTGCCGGAGGATCTTGTCGCGCCGAACCGATTCTCCACGCTTGAGGGAGATGATGGTGTTTGCATATTCCTCAGGCGTGCCGAGACCGAAGATGCACGAAACCGACGCGACGATCAGCGTGTCGCGTCGCGTGAGGAGCGATCGCGTCGCCGCGTGTCGCAGCTTGTCGATCTCCTCGTTGATGTCGGCATCCTTCTCGATGAAGGTGTCCGTGCGCGGGACATACGCCTCCGGCTGGTAGTAGTCGTAGTAGGACACGAAGTACTCGACCGCGTTCTTTGGAAAGAACTCCTTGAACTCGGCGTACAGCTGCGCTGCGAGCGTCTTGTTGTGCGCGAGCACGAGGGTAGGGCGATTCACGTTCTGGATCACGTTGGCCATGGTGAACGTCTTGCCCGACCCCGTCACGCCCAGCAGTGTCTGGAAGCGTTCGCCCTGTTGGAGGCCTTCGGTGAGCTCCTCGATCGCCTTGGGCTGGTCACCTGTCGGCTTGAGTGCGCTGGTGAGCTGGAATGGTGGCATCGTCAGTCCTGCCTGTCCTGATGGGTGGGTTGGTCGACTGGGTCATCCTGGACGGCCTGGTCGGTGTGTTGCGCGCTGGCGTTGGCACGCTCGCTCTCTTCGATGTCGAGCTCGGGCGTTGGCTCGAGCCCCACCTCATCCTCCTCGTCGCTCGTCGGAGGAAGCGATGCGGAAACGACCGGTGCCGTGGTCGTGCGCTTTTCGGTGTCTCGCTCGATCGACGAAGGCTCGAACCGGTAGAGCTCCGCCTCCGTTTCGCCGATGCTCATGATCTCGTCGATGTGGCGAACGGCCCAGCGCTGACCGGAGAATGGCAGGCGAGCGGTCGCCTCGTCCCGATCGAACCAGCCGGCGCTTTCGAACTCATCGGCGAGGGTCACGGTTGACTGAGCCGTCACGGTGACGGCCAGGACCGGCGCCAGCACGACGGCATCTCGGGCTTCGTCGTAGAACTGATTGATGAAGTCCGCCGAATAGTAGCGATCGATCGTCAGGCCGGCCAGGTTGCGGAGTGCGTTCCGTGCTGCCTCCGGGGCGGTCTGACCCTCGGCGATCTCGTGGTGAAAGGCCTGCCACGTTCGGGCCATGGGGACGTCGTTGCGTCGTTCCAGCAGAAGAAACTGGACACGGGCATTGAGCCGACGGAACACATAGACGTCGACGATATCGGAAACGATTCTTGTCATGCTGGAGATGTGCTCCCGGCGGTCTGCCTACCGCCCAAACCGGTTTCGTGCCGAGTCGATCCAGGAACGGACCGTTCCTTCCAGACTACCGCCACCGGGCCGGCTTGGCTCGATCGGTCGCCCGCGCCACGTCTTCCTGTAGGTGAATTCGGTTCCGGACCGCCTGGTGACGAACGGGAGAAAGATGAGTGCTGCGGCCACGAGGCCAAGGATCACGCCCAGCAACGGGATGTCGGGGGAGACCCACACGGCGATGAGCGCCACGGCGAGTGCGGTTACGAGCGGTATGCGCGTCAACCAGGAGGCCACCGTCCGTGCCGGCCCGGTGCCGATCGATCGGGCCCTGGTCGCAGTGACCTGTCGCTGTGCCTCGAGCGCCGACTTCTTCTGAGCGACCCGGTCCTGAAACGATATCGGGCGCTTGCGCGCCTCCTCAAGAATCTCGCTGATCTCGCGGTCGAGCCGGCTCTGGGATCCGTCCGATTCGTTGATGGTAGACATGGCGCTGGGCTCCTGGAACGTATCGGTGGTACCCGGGTTACCATTGAACCCTTTAGACTCGTAATGGTACCGCAGGAGTGCTTGTTCGATGGTTGCGACGTATGCCTGAAACAGGGGTATGTGGATACTGTGGGTAGCTACAGATTCAATGTGATCGACGAGTCGGGAATCGCAAGCTTCCTTGGGCCGCGCCATGGCTCGAAGATGATTGCTGCCGCATGTGGTGCGAACCATCGGTCCCTCGACTCCATGCTGACGTATATCCGAGCCCTGGATGAACGCTGGGCCGGCGAGGTCGAGGATGGTCTGCGCCGCTTCGACGAGCGCAACGCTCGGACGGACGCCGACGCAACCCTGCCTGATCCGGATAAGGGCTGGCGGGCTCCGTTTCGAGTGGTTGACGCCGAGACTCGACGGCAAAGCATGCAGACATCGAGTCTCGGGCTATTCGTGGTCAATCTCAAGGAGCGGCGGATCGTTCAGGTTGAGAACCAGTCGATCCAGCTGGAGAAATCGGGCCGGGGAAGAGTGCGCCGCAATGGGAAGCCCACCAGAATGCTGTTCCGCTACCGGCTCTCGCCGGAGTGGGCGCTGGTGCCGTGAGGCCGCTTCACTGGCCCACGGTGTCGCCGGTCCGGTCAGGTCTGGCCTGCGAGTCAGCGTGACGGCTAGCGGCGGCCGCCCTTCCGCTCGTCCTTGCGATCCCTGCGGCGAAGCCCGCCGAAGAACATGCGCGACATCTGGTCGCCGAACCCGTCACGTGCGATCTCCCGCTGAGAGTCGGTCATCGCTTCTTCCGCTCGCTGGACCGCCACCTCGAGCCGGGCTCGCGCGTCCTGCGCCCGCTGGAAGCGATCCAGCAGGGATTCCGGCAGCGTTTCGTCGTTCGCCATCAGCTCGTTCCTGACGTCGAGGAGATCGCTGACGAGGGTGTCGATCCACCGTGCGATGGATTCCCGATTCGTGACCGCAATGTCCCGATGCATCTCCGGGCTGCCGAGTGCGAGGCGGGTCGTGTCCTTCAGGCCCGTGGCGGCGAGCGTTCGCATGTCTCGCCATGCCGGGTCGGCGGTGACCGAGTTGATCAGCGAGATGGCGGTGATGAACGGGAGGTGGCTGACGGCAGCGACGTAGCTGTCATGTTCGACCGGATCGACGAAGTAGGACTCGGCGCCCGTCGCGGCCACGATGCCCAGCACATTGCGAATTGCGTCCTCGGTGGCGCTCACCGACGGACAGATCGCCCACGTCGCTCCCTTGAAGAGATCGGCGTCGGCGCCATCGAGACCTTCGGACTTGCCGGCCATGGGGTGGCCACCGATGAAGGAGACGCCCTGCGGCAACTCGCGGGACCACTCCATCACGTCTACCTTGGTGGAGCCGGTGTCCGTCACGATCGCGCCGGGCTTGAGATCATCGGCGATGTCGGCGAAAACGTCGCGCATCTTCTGAACCGGGGTCGCCACGATGACGATGTCCGCGTCGCTGACGGCGTTGCCCAGCGCCCACTCGGTGGTATCGATGCACCCCAGCTTCTTCGCCTTGTTCTGCTGGGACACATCCTCGTCGAACCCGATCAGGTGCAGGGCATCCTGATTCTCCCGGGACCAGCGCTTGAGGGCGAGGCCGATGGAGCCACCGATGAGTCCGAGGCCGATGATCGTTACGTTCTGTGCCAAGGTAGTTGCTCCCTGCTGGGTCGTGTCGACCTAGGGTACGTATTCAGTCACGTCGATCTCGCGGATCCATCCTTCGAGTCCGTCCTCGGTGACGAACTTCATCCAGCGCTCACCATCCGAGGGGCTGTCGGTGGGCGCGTCCTCACCGAGATATTCCAGCGGCGTGGCGGGCGGCAGGCCGTTCACGATGCCGGTTGACGTTGATGGCCCCTCCCGCAGATTCACCGTCACCGAGCCCACCTGGTAGTCAGGGTCGAAGTCGTCGTCATCTTCCTCGCTCTCCGCTGTCGGTGTCGGCTCGGTGGTCAGGTCGGCCGGTGCCTCCGTAGGTGGAGGCGCATTGGATTCGTCGCTGGCCGGCTCGTCGGTGGTCTCGGAGATATCCTGAGCGATTTGCTCGACCTCGGCCGTGCTGACATCTCCCTCGTCGTCACCTGCCTGGCTGGAGACGAAATCGGACGTGAAGCCGTCGAGCGCGGTGTAGATCACGGTGAACCCAATGGCGCAGAGGGCGATCGTCAGGATCATCGACAGACCGATCATGAAGCCTGCGCGTCGCGATCGTTGGCGAAGGCGGTGGGAGAGTCCCGGATCAGACATGCGTTCCTCTCATCGTGAGAAGGGTGTTGAGGCTGGTGCAGGAGGTGTCGCGGGAACGCTGCACACGAGACAAGGTTGTGACAGGTGCTGCCCTCGACGGGACGTTTATACCACGCGGGACGTGGCCGAACGCCGCCATGGGTGGCAGGGAGCGGAGGTACACGGCCTACGGACCACTTGGACCGTTCACCTTGTAAATGGTATAGTACTAGGGCGTAAGTGATCTTTCGTGATCAAACGTGGGCCACCGCCCACGTTTCTTGGTGTTCACGGACGTTGATCCACCAGGGGCCTCCATTACGATCAGAGTTACGCGGCTGAGGCGGGCCTGGATCTGCGCCATCGCGTGGACAATCGAAAAGTGAAGAGGAGGTGCGCGGCATGAAGAGTGATCTGTATACCGCGATCGCGCAGATTGCAGCGGAGCGCGGTATTCCGAGAGACGCCGTGCTTGCATCCGTCCAGGATGCACTGACATCTGTCTACAAAAAGAATGCGAATAGCGAAGAAGATGTACGCGTCGAGCTGGACTCCACGACCGGCGAGATGCAGGTCATCGTTGTGAAGAATGTCGTGGAGCATGTTGAGAATCCGGACACCGAGATGGCTGTCGAGGAGGCTCAGCAGTACGTGCCCGGTGCTCGACCCGGGGATGTGGTCAAGATCCAGCGCACACCGGAGAACTTCGGTCGAATCGCCGCCCAGACCGTCAAGCAGGTCGTTCATTCTCGAATCCGCGACTTCGAGCGCGAGAACATCTACCGCGAGTACCAGGACAAGGAGGGCGAGGTCCTCAACGGTGTCGTGCAGCGTGCGGACAGCCGCGCGGTGATCATCGAGCTCGGCAAGGCCGAGGCCGTGATGCCAGCCCGCGAGCAGGTTCCGACAGAACGCTACCGCACGAACCAGCGGATCAAGGTGCTTCTGACAGAGGTCAACAGCCACTCTCGCGGTCCGCAACTCATCGTCAGTCGATCTGACCCGCGCCTGATCCGCCGCCTCTTCGAGCAGGAGGTGCCAGAGATTCAGAGCGGCGCTGTCGAGATCATGGAGATCGCCCGGGAGCCGGGGCTTCGTTCGAAGGTTGCCGTCGCGGCGCGCCAGGAGAAGGTCGATCCGGTCGGCTCCTGCGTGGGTGTTCGCGGTGTTCGCATACAGAACATCGTGAACGAGCTCTACGGCGAGAAGATCGACGTGATCGAGTGGTCGCCCGACATGGCGACGTTCATCGCCAACGCGCTCAGCCCTGCCAAGCCGACCAACGTGTCGCTCGGTGAGGACGGCGACCAGAAGGTCGCAACCGTCATCGTGCCGACCGACCAGATGTCGCTCGCGATCGGCAAGGAGGGGCAGAACGCTCGGCTCGCCTTCAAGCTTACGGGCTGGCGCATCGACATCAAGGGTCCGGAGTCGCTGCTGGAGGCGGGAGAGGACTTCTTCCGCAGTGCTCGCGAATCCGCTGGCGACATCTTCTCGGACTTCGGCTGGCAGGGGCGTCAGCCTCGCGCCGTTCAGGCCGATGGGACGTTCACCGTCGCTGGCAAGACCTTCGGACCGCTGGATGAGGAGCTTGCCCGTCGCCAGGTGGACGTCGACATCAGGAACGGCGTCGTCGAGGTCTACTACGAGCGCGAGCTTCGGGCTCGGTTCGACCAGGAGACGGGCGAAGAGCTCGACCTGGACGGTGAAGATGCCTTCGACGCGGCCTGGCGCGCGGCTCAGGCGGCAATGGAGTCGGAATAGTTTGGCAAGGGGGCGGTATTATGAATGAGCCCCAGGCGCAGGCACGAGGCCGGAAGCGACGCAAGGGTCCACGACCGAAGCACATTCCACAGCGCACCTGCGTCTCGTGCCGTGAGAAGGGGGACAAGCGCGGTCTCATCCGGATCGTGCGGTCCCCCGAGCACGACGTCTCGGTTGACCCGACCGGCAAGAAGAACGGCAGGGGGGCGTACCTGTGCCACAAGCCGGCCTGTTGGGAGCGGGCGCTCAGTACGCCGATCCTGGCGCGGGCGCTCAACACCGAGCTTAATGACGAAACACGTAGAGAACTAGAGAAGTATGCGGCTACGCTTGGCGACGGAGAATCGTCTGATCGTACTGCGGCAGCTTCATAAGGAGACGGCACTATGGCTGACACACGAGGACGGACACAACGAGCCTCGCGATCCGGGGGACGACGCGGTCGTCGCAGCGGATCCGCTCGAACCGTCGCGGTGAAGCGCGCTGCGCCGGCCGAGCGCGAACCGGTGGTGCTCCCAGCGGTGCTCTCGGTTTCCGAGCTCGCCGACAAGCTGGAGATGAGCGGTATCGAGGTGATCCGCGAGCTGATGAAGCTCGGCATCATGGCGAACCTCAACCAGCAGATCGACTACGACACCGCGGCCCGCGTCGCTCGTGAGCTCGAATGGGAGACGATCGAGGAAGAGACCGAGGCGCAGTCGGCGGTTGCCGACTTCGAGAGCAGGCGTCTCGAGGGCGAGCAGGATCCGAACGCGGTGACGCGACCCCCCGTGATCACCATCATGGGGCATGTCGACCACGGCAAGACCAAGCTGCTCGACACCATCCGCTCGGCGAATGTCGCCGAGGGTGAGGCAGGCGGCATCACCCAGCACATCGGCGCGTACCAGGTCGAGGCGCACGGTCGAAAGCTGACATTCCTCGACACGCCCGGTCACGAGGCCTTCACGGCGATGCGCGCCAGAGGTGCGCAGGTTACCGATATCGCGGTGCTGGTGGTCGCGGCTGACGACGGCGTGATGCCCACGACCAGGGAGGCGATCGCGCACATCAAAAGCGCGAACGTGCCCATGGTCGTTGCGGTCAACAAGATCGACCTTCCCGCGGCCAATCCGGACCGGGTCAAGCAGCAGCTCGCCGAGCTCGAGGTGATGCCCGAGGAGTGGGGCGGCGACGTCCCGTTCGTCGAGGTCTCCGCGAAGGAAGGTCTCGGCATCGATGATCTGCTCGAGGTGCTCCTGCTCGTCGCGGACCTCCACGAGCTGAAGGCGAACCCGGACAAGATGGCCACTGGCGTCGTGGTCGAGGCGAGCGTGCAGAGCAGCCGGGGCCCGGTGACGACGCTGCTGGTCCAGAGCGGAACGCTGAATCTGCGTGACGTGATTGTGGCGGGCAGCACCTGGGGCCGGATTCGGGCGATGTTCGACGACCGCGGCAAGCGCGTGCGCCGGGCTGGACCGAGCACCCCGGTCGAGGTCCTCGGCCTGATCGATGTCCCGGAGGCGGGCGACACCTTCATGGTGTTCGAGGACGAGAAGGCGGCGCGACAGCTCGCGGAGCAGCGCCAGGCCCAGCGTCGTGTCGAGGCGCTCACCGAGAACCGGCCGCTGAAGCTCACCGAGCTTTACGACCAGGTTCAGGAGGGCAAGACCGCCGAGCTGCGGGTGATCCTCAAGGCCGACGTCCAGGGCTCGCTCGGCGCGATCCAGAGCTCGCTGCTCAAGCTGAACGAGGAGACGGACGAGGGCGTGACACTCTCGATCCAGTTCGCCAGCACGGGGGCGATCTCGGAATCCGACATCAATCTGGCGTCGACGACCAACAGTATCGTCATCGGCTTCAACGTGCGCCCTGACGCCGCCGCGAAGCGCGCGGCCGACGCTGCCGGGGTCGATGTGCGGTACTACACCGTCATCTACCAGCTGATCGACGAGGTCAAGCAGGCCATGACCGGTCTGCTCGCGCCGGTGTACGAGGACGTGACCGACGGCTACGCCGAGGTCCGCGAGACGTTCAAGCTCCCGAACAACGACGTGGTGGCTGGTCTCTATGTCCTCGATGGCAAGATCTACCGCAACTCGCGTGCTCGCGTGCTGCGGAGCGGTACGGTGGTGTTCGAGGGCGGGATCTCTTCCCTGAAGCGCTTCAAGGACGACGTCCGCGAAGTGGCTGCCGGTTACGAGTGTGGACTCGGACTCGATGGCTTCAACGACATCCAGGTCGGCGATCAGATCGAGTTCCTGCACCGTGAAGAGGTCGCCCGGACCTAGCGGCGTGGGCTGCATTCGCGCCTGCTGCAATGAGCTGGGGAAAGGGAGTGAACCGTGACACGACGGACACGCCAGGTCGGTGAGCTGCTCAAGGAGGAGCTCACCGACATCATCCGCAAAGAGGTCAAGGACCCTCGAATCGGATTCATGAGTATCACCGAGGTCGATGTGACTCCCGACCTGCGACAGGCGAGAGTCTACGTCAGCGTGCTCAGCGAGGAAGAGCGCCAGGGAACCATGGATGCGCTCACCTCGGCGGCGGCATTCATTCGCCACCATCTGAAGCCGCGGCTGCGCATGCGCCAGATTCCCATGCTCGAGTTCCGGGGAGACCGGTCGATGGAATACGCGCAGCACATCACGGAGACGCTCCGTGAGATCCAGAAGCAGGATGCCGCGCGGGCATCGGGGCAGCAACGCATGACGACCGACGTGACACGTGAAGGGGAGACTTCATGACCGTAGCCTCCTGGCGACTCGATAGCGCGGCCGCTGAAGAGGCACTCCGGCTTCTGCAAGGTGCGAAGCTCGTCCTGACTCCTACACATCAGAACGTCGATGCGGACGGACTCGCGTCCGCGATCGCCCTGCACATGGCACTTGCCCAGATGGGTGTCAACCTGGTGCCGATGGTGACAGACGGTCTGTTGCCGCAGTCACTCTCGTTCCTGCCGGGATTCGAGGACGTTCTCGTCTACGGACGGGATGACGTTCCTGACTATGACCTCATCTGCATGGTTGATTGCGCGGACCGCCGCCGGCTGGGCGACTTCTACAGTGACGATCCAGAGCGCGTGTCCGGTGACGTCCCGATCATCAACATCGACCACCATGTCACAAACGACAACTTCGGTCAGGTGAATATCGTTGTCCCGCAAGCGGCATCGGCCTCCGAGATCGTGGCCGACCTCCTCGCCGAGTGGGGCACGACGCTCGACCGCGATATCGCGCAGTGCCTCCTGGCCGGCATCTATGGCGACACATTGGGCCTCCGCACGGACTCGACGACGTCGAGAACCATGCGGACGTCCGCCGATCTCGTCGACGCGGGTGCGGACATCGGTCCGATCGTCGACGCCCTGTTCCGAATCAAGCCGCGATCGTCCGTCTGCCTGTGGGAAAAGGCCCTCCGCAACGTTCAGTACACCGGTGGGCTCATCTGGACGGAGCTGACGCGAGACACCTTCGAGCGTTGTGGAGCCGATCCGTCTGAGGCAGAAGGGATCGTGAACTTCCTGGTCGGCACCGAGGGATCCGGCGCTGCCGCTCTGTTCTACGCCAACGAGAAAGGATGGCGCGTGAGTCTGCGGAGCCTCCCCAACGCGGTCGACGTATCGAACATCGCTGCGGAATTCGGTGGCGGTGGGCATCCGCGCGCGGCAGGCGTTCAGATCGAGGGCGGCGAGGAGGCGAAGCGCGCCTTCATCGAGCGCGTGGGCGAGCTCACGCGCCCCTGAACCACACCGAATGGCACGGAAGCGCACCCTACCGCAGCGAAGTGGGGTACTCAACATCGACAAGCCGCCCGGATGGACCAGTCACGATGTCGTCGCCCGGGTTCGGCGCATCGTCGGCGAACGACAGGTTGGTCATGCCGGCACGCTCGACCCCGCCGCATCGGGCGTGCTGCCCGTGGCTGTCGGTCATGCCACGAAGATCCTGCCCTATATCGAGGACGCAACCAAGGCCTACGTGGCGACGGTAAGGTTCGGTGTGACGACGGACTCAGGCGATCGGGATGGTCGGCTCCTGAGCGCCCTGGGCCCTGGCTCGCTGTCGGCCAGGGCGATCGAGGATGTGCTCGGTCAGTTCCGGGGAGACATCGCTCAGGTACCGCCGATGCACTCCGCCATCAAGGTCGGTGGCCAGAAGCTCTACGACCTCGCGCGAAAGGGGATCGAGGTCGATGTTCCCACCAGAACGGTGACGATCCACGCGATCGAGCTGGCGGATTGGGTCCCTCCGGACGCCACCATCCGTGTGGAGTGTTCCAGTGGGACCTACATCCGATCACTGGCGCGCGATCTCGGTGAGGCGCTCGGTACTGGGGCGATGTTGGCGAACCTCGTCAGGGTGCGAGCCGGACGGTTCCATCTCGCGACCAGTATTCCCATCGATCGCCTCGAGGAGCGTCTCGAGACGCACGGGTGGTTGTGGATCGCCGTCCATCCGGACGACCTGCTGATAGATGCACCCATCGTCGTGCTCGATGCTGACGATGAGCGCCGATGGTTCAACGGTCTCGGCATACGGGCCGACGGGCACACCGGAATCGTGCGCGTGTATGATACGCGGCGGGAATGGGTTGGGATCGGTCTTGCCGATGCTGAGAGCGGCGTCATTCAGCCGAAACGCGTAGTACGTGGCGAGCGGGGATAATGTCAGATCCACTTGAGCTCTTGCGAAGACCAGCCGAGTCGCCGAGGGTGGCGACGATCGGTACCTTCGATGGTGTGCATCTGGGACATCAGGCCCTGATCGCCCATGCGCGTGAACGCGCGAAGGATGCCTCGTTGCCGCTGACCGTGATCACCTTCGATCCGCCGCCGGCCGCTGTGCTTCGTCCCGATGCATTCGCAGGCATGATCGCACCCCTGGAGCGAAAGCTGGAGCTCCTCCGCGAGGCGGGTGCCGACGAGATCATCCTCCTGCCGTTCACCAGGGAGCTCGCACAGGTCACCGCCGAGGCGTTCATGGATGTGCTTGCCGGCGACGCGCGCGTGATCGAGCTGTATACCGGTGAGGGATTCGCACTCGGCCACAAGCGGATGGGCACGGTTGACGTGCTTACCCGCCTCTCGGAGGAGCGCGGGATCCGATTTGAAGCCATTCGACGGGTCGAGAACGGAGCGGGGATCGTCTCCAGCAGCGAGATCAGGCGGGCCATCCTTCGGGGTGATGCCACCGCGGCAGCCTCGATGCTCGGTCGATGGTTCCGCATCGAGGGTGAGGTCATCCACGGGGAGCAGGTGGGCCGACAGATCGGCTATCCGACCGCCAACGTGCTGCCGCCCGAGTCGATGGTGCAGCTGCCGGACGGGATCTACGCGACACTGGCGCACCTGCCGGGACAGACCGAGCCACGTCCGTCCATGACCTATATCGGTACCAGGCCGGTGCTGAACACCGGGCGGCGCCTCATCGAGACGCATGTGCTCGACTTCGACGGCGATCTGTACGGCCGAAACGTTGGGGTGGATTTCGTCA
>Ga0182741_1000367_pt1 | contig 69408 bp, 68 predicted proteins | sample eDN5th37CBELigOP_FD_128874 | JGI IMG/M metagenome (GOLD analysis project Ga0182741, IMG submission 128874) | Enriched Organic Plus compost microbial communities from Emeryville, California, USA - eDNA 5th pass 37_C BE-Lig OP (version 2) (version 2) ...
CCCCGCGAGGTCACCCGGATCCGCACGCGCCTGCAGGGCATGGTCGGCAACGACGCGCCCGTGCTGGCCGCCACCGGCTCGGTGGTCGACGACCTCGACGAGACCCCGCGCTCGTTCTTCGAGGCCGAGGCGGCGCTTGCCGTGCTGCGCCGGCGGGCCCCGCTCACCGAGCTGCGCTTCGCCGACCTCGGCGTCGTCGGGCTCCTGATGTCGGTGCCGCGGGACCGCCTCCGCGACTTCGTGCAGGCCCAGCTGGCCCCGATTCTCGACCGCGAGGACCTCCTCGACACGCTCACCGCCTGGCTGGACACGAACGGCAGCCGGGTGGCGGTCGCCAACCGCCTCGACATCCACCGGAACTCGGTGGGCTACCGGATGGGCAAGATCCGCGAGCTGCTCGGCTCCGACCCCGTCGACGCCAGCACCACCCTCCAGGTCCAGGCCGCGCTGGCCGCCCGCGAGGTCATCGCCGTCCTCGACGAGCTCCACGAGCAGCAGCGCGGCGAGCCGGTCAACCCCCGCACCGACTGACCGAGACGAGATCTGTGCGCGATCTCGTGCGCATGGCGCACCGGATCGCGCACAGATCTCGTGTCAGGCGCGGATCTGGACGTTGATGGCCTTGAGCGCGGTGTAGGCCTCGACGCCGGTGCGGGACGCGCCGCTCATCCGGCGGGGCTCGCCCCGGCCGCCGTTCATCTCCGGGGCGAAGTGGCAGTTCACGTTCACCTCGCCGCAGTCCAGCCGGTCCGCCACCTGGAACGCCCGCTCCACGTCGCGCGTGAACACCGTGGCGTTCAGGCCGTAGCGGGTGCCGTTGGCGAGGCGAACCGCCTCGTCCTCGTCGGCGAAGGGCAGCGCGGCGAGCACCGGGCCGAACACCTCGGTCTGCTCGAGCTCGGAGCCGGGGCGCACGTCGGCCACCACGGTGGGGGCGACGAAGGTGGCGCGGGCCCCCTCGGGCACCTCGCCGCCGCCGACGACGCGGGCGCCGTCGTTGCCCACCGCCCGGTCGAGGAACCCGCGCACCCGGTCGGCGTGGGCCTCGGTGATGAGCGGGCCGATGAACGTGTCGGGGGAGAGGGCGTCGCCGATCGGCAGGCCCGCCGCCTGCTGGGCCACGGCGGCGACGACGTCCTCGTACACGTCGCGGTGCACGAGCAGCCGGCTGCCGGCCACGCACACCTCGCCCATGTTCACGAACGCGGCCATCATCGCCCAGCTCGCCGCCTGCTCGAGGTCGGCGTCCGGGAAGACGATGACCGGCGACTTGCCGCCCAGCTCGAGGTGGACCGGCGTGATGTTGGCGGCGGCCGCGGCCATCACCTTGGCGCCGGTCTCGACGCCGCCGGTCAGGCTCACGAGGTCCACCCGCGGGTCTCGCACGAGCTGGTCCCCGACCGTCTCGCCCGGGCCGAGCACCACGTTCAGGGTGCCGGCGGGGAGCCCGCAGTCGGCCAGGATCCGAGCCAGCTCCACGATGGTGACGCTGGCCTCCTCGGCCGGCTTGGCCACGATCGAGCAGCCCGCGGCGAGCGCGGCGGCGATCCGCTGGCTGCCGGTCATGAGCGGCCCGTTCCAGGGGAGCAGCTCGGCGACCACGCCGGCCGGCTCGCGCAGGCGCATCGTCAGCACCTCCGGGCCGCCGCCGGGCAGCAGGTCGGGCGGGAACGCGGCCCGGCGCACGTCGCCGTGCAGGTCCCGGCACACGCCGGCCGCGAACGAGAACGCCGTGGCCGCCTCCCAGAGGTCGTAGACGACGGCGCCGCCCACCGCCTTGCCGGTGGTGGCCGACTCGAGCGCGGCGAGCCGGGGGGTGGCCTCGCGCAGCGCGGCGGCCGCCGCCTCGAGCACCTCGGCCCGCCGGGCCGGGGGCATCCGGCGCCACTCGCCCTCGTCGAAGGCGCGGCGGGCGGCGGCCAGCGCGGCGTCCACCTCAGCCGGGGTCGCCTCGGCCCACTCGCCGTGCACGTCGCCGGTCGAGGGGTCGACGATCGGGTGGCGGGGGCCGTCGCGGCGCTCCTCGCCGGCGATCAGCTGCGGGTAGGGGTCAGACGAGAACCAGGTGGGGTCGATGCGGGGCACAGCGTTCACTCAACGGCTCCAGCAGGACGCCGACCTTGTGCTACGCGCACAGGTCGAGGCGGATCGGATCGTGCCCCGTCGAGCGGCTCCCGACGCAGGGGCGGGCGTAGGATCACACGCCATGGCCCTCGAGCACAACGACCCCGCGGCCGGCGCCGAGGGCCGGGAGGAGGCGGCCGACCTGCTCGTCCTCGGCGGCCGCGTCGTCACGATGGACCCCGAGCGGCGGGTGCTCCACGGCGGGGGCGTGGCCGTGCGAGGGGACCGGATCCTCGCCGTCGACGGCGCCGCCGCCCTCCGGGCCCGCTACCCCGACGCGCCCGTGCTGGACGCCGCCGACGGGGTCATCACCCCCGGCCTCGTCAACGCCCACCAGCACCACACCGGCGACCCGCTCATGCGGTGCTGCATCCCCGACGACCTCGTCCCGGGCACCTCGATCTTCGAGTGGTCGGTGCCCGCCCACGGCGCCCACCAGGGCGACGACGACGAGCTGGCGGCGACGATCGTGGCCGCTGAGTCGCTGCGCAACGGGGTGACGACGATCGTCGAGGCGGGCACCGTCGCCCACCCGCCCCGGGTCGCGGCCGGGATGGCGGCCGCTGGTGCTCGCGGCACGATCGGCACCTGGGGCTGGGACGTCGAGCAGGGCCCGTTCGCGGCGCCCGCCGACGAGGTCCTCGACCGCCAGCGGGCCGTCCTCGACGCCTTCCCGAAGGGCGGGCGGATCGAGGGCTGGGTGACCCTCGTCGGTCACAGCCTCGCCTCCGACGAGCTCCTCGCCGGGGCCGCCGACCTCGCCCGCGAGCGGGGCACGAACATGACGATGCACCTCTCGCCGACCAAGTCGGACCCGGAGGTGTACCTCGAGCGCCACGGCCGCCGGCCCGTCGTGCACCTCCACCACCTCGGGGTGCTCGGCCCCCACCTCCTCCTCGCCCACTGCGTGTGGCTCGACGACGAGGAGGCCGACCTCATCGTGGAGACCGGCACCGCCATCGCCTACACGCCCTGGGCCTACCTGCGCCTCGGCCAGGGCCTCACCCGCATGGGTCGCCACGCCGAGATCGCCCGCCGCGGCGGGCGGATCGCCCTCGGCTGCGACGCCAACAACGCCTCCGACAGCGCCGACGTCCTCCGCCAGGCCGCCCTCGCCGCCGGCATCGCCAAGGACACGGTCGTCGACCCCACGAGCTTCTCGGCCCACACCGCCTTCGAGTGGGCCACGATCGCCGGCGCCGAGGCGATCGGCATGGCCGACCGCATCGGCTCGATCGAGCCCGGCAAGCTCGCCGACCTCGTCGTCCACGACGCCCGCGGACCGCACTGGGCGCCGCCCGGCGACGTCGCCCTCCAGCTCGTCTGGGGGACCGACGGCCGCACCGTCCGGCACGTGCTCGTCGGTGGGGAGGTCGTCGTGCGCGACGGCCGCAGCACGCGGGTCGACGAGGAGGCGCTGGCCGAAGAGGCCCGCCGCGCGTCGCGGGCGCTGCTCGAGCGCGCCGGCATCACCGTCCCCCACCGCTGGCCCATCGTCCACTGCGACGCCTGAGCCAGCCATCCCCCAGCGAGAAGAGAGAGCGAAGGAAGCGATGCAGGTCGCCGTCGTCACCGGTCCCGGTCAGGTCGAGCTCCGCGAGGAGCCCGAGCCCCGCCTCGCGCCCGACGAGGTCCTCGTCGAGGTCGCCGCCTGCGGGCTGTGCACGATGGAGCGGCGGCTCTACCTCGGGGAGAAGCCGATCTACCCCGTGGCGCCCGGGCACGAGGTGTCCGGCACCGTCGTGGCCGCCGGCGAGCTCGTCGACGGCCTGCCCGGCGCCCCCGCGGTGGGGGAGCGGGTCACCGTCGACCTCCTCACCCGCTGCGGCGCCTGCCGCCAGTGCCGCCGGGGCCGCAGCGCCCTGTGCCGGGTCCCCCAGGGCGGGGCCCTCTCCGACGGGACGATCTCCATGGGCGCCGGCCTCGCCGAGTACGTCAAGGTGCGTGCCGTGCAGGCCTGGTCCGTCGGCGACGCCGACCTCGCGCTGGCCTCGATGGGCGAGCCGCTGGCCTGCGTCGCCCACTCGGTGCGCCTCTCGGGCTTCCGGGCCGGCGACCGCGTCGCCGTCACCGGCGGCGGCTTCATGGGTCGGCTCCACCAGGCGCTGACCCGCCGCCTCGGCGCCGCCGAGGTCGGCGTGGTCGACGTGAGCGACGCCCGCCTCGCGGACGCCGCCGCGGCCGGGGCCTCCTGGACCGCCACCCCCGAGGAGGCGGCTGAGCGGCCGGGCGCCGCCGACATCGTGTTCGTCACCGCCGGGGTGCCCGGCGCGCTCGAGCTGGCCACCCGGCTCTGCGACGACGGCGGCACGATCGTCCTCTACGGCGCGTTCCCCAAGGACCACCTCGCCTCCGTGGCGCCCGACGCCATCCACCACCACGAGCAGTCGATCGTGGGCGTGTACAGCCAGGAGCCCGAGGACTGGCGCACCGCCGCCGGCCTCCTGGCCTCCGGGGCCCTGGCCGCCGACCTGGAGCCGCTCGTCACCGCCCGCTTCGGGCTCGCCGACGTGGCCGGCGCCCTCGAGCTGGCCTCGAGCTCGCCCGTCTACCGGGTCCTCGTCGGCGGGTGACGCGCCCGGCGGTCGTCGGGGTCGACGTCGGGACGGGCTCGGCCCGGGCCCTGGCGATCGGCGACGACGGCACGGTCCTCGCCCGTGCCAGCGGGACCTACCCCGGCCGCGCCTCGTGGCCGCCGGGTCGGGCGGACCTCGCCGCCTGGCGCGCTGGGGTGGCCGAGGCCATCGCGGGGCTCGGGATCGAGCGGCCGGTCGCCCTCGGCATCGGCTCGCAGAGCCCGACGACGGTGCCGCTCGACGGCCCGCTCGCCGTCACGGTCCGCCACCCGGCCGGGAGCACCGGCAGCCCCCTCGAGCAGCACCTCGCCCAGCGCGCCGTCCTCGCCGAGGAGATGGGGGCCGACGAGCCGCCGGTGGCCCAGCTGTGGGACTGGCTCCTCGCCGACCTCGGCGCGCCGCTCGGCCAGACCCGCTGGCCCGGCGACCCCGACCTGCCCGGCTACGGGCCCCGGCGACCCACGGGGTCGGTGGCCGGGGAGGCCGATGGCTCCTGGGGCGTCCCCGCCGGCACGCCGCTCGTCGGCGGCGCCCAGGACGCGTACCTGGCGTTCTGGGCCGGGGGCACCGACGTGCCCGGCCGCGGCGTCGACCCCGGCGGCCGCACCGGCGGGCTGGCCGTCGCCGTCGCCCACGGCAGCGTGCCGGACGACCCCTACGCCCTCAGCGCGGCGGCCGTCGGGGTGGACCTCGTCGGCGGCCCCTTCGCCGCGCACGGCCTCATGCTCGACTGGCTGGCCGGCGTCACCGGGCGCACCCCGGCCGAGCTGGCCGAGCTGGCCGGCACGGTGCCGCCCGGCGCCGAGGGGGTGCTCGCCCTCCCGTACCTCGAGGGCGAGCGGGCGCCGCGCTGGAACCGGCAGCTGCGAGCCGAGCTGGTCGGCCTCGGCAGCGACCACGGCCCCGCCCACCTCGCTCGGGCCGTGCTCGAGGGCACGGCCTACGGCCTGCGCCACCTCGTCGAGGCGCTCCAGGCCCGGGGCATCGCGCTCGAGGTCCTCGTCGTGGGTGGCTCACCGGCCCGGAGCCGCACCTGGTGCCAGATCAAGGCCGACGTCCTCGAGGTGCCCGTCGAGCAGCCGTCCGAGCCGGACCTCACCGCCTACGGGGCGGCGCTGGCGGCCGGCGCCGGCGTGGGCTGGTGGCCGGCGCCCGGCGACGGCGGACCGGGCTCGTGGCCCCGCCCGCCGCACACCCTGATCGAGCCCCGACCAGATCCCGCCTACCACCGCGGCTACCGACGCTTCGTCGACCTCGGCGACGCGGCGGTGGCCCGCCTGAGCAAGGAGCAGCGATGAGCGATCGCGTCAACCCGGTGATCTTCGTGGACTTCCCCACGCAGGACCCCGAGGCGATGTCGGCCTTCTACCAGGAGCTCTTCGGCTGGAGCTACAACCGCCGCCCGGCCGGCGAGTTCCACGAGATCCTCCCCGGCCTGAAGCCGAACCTGGGCATGCACCGGGCCGACGAGCCGATGACCGGTCCGGTGCCGCGGGTCTACGTCATGGTGGACGACCCGCCCACCTACCTCCGCAAGGCCGAGTCGATGGGCGCCACCGTCCTGTGGGAGGAGCGCCACTGGGACGAGTTCAACGGGGACCTCGCCGCCTTCCGCGACCCGTGGGGCGCCGAGATCGTCCTCTGGCGCGACAAGGGCACCTACAAGCGCGACGACTGACCACCCGCCGCCCGAGCACGACGTCGAGGCGTCCCCGTCGGCCGCCGCGGCGCAGCAGGGCACACCGACGTCGTGCTCGGGTCAGGTGATCGCGTTGGGGAGGGGCTGGCCGGCCAGGCCGGCGAGCACGTTGTCGACGACCATCTCGGCCATGCGGGTCCGGGTGGCCACCGTGGCCGAGCCGAGGTGGGGGAGCACCGTGCAGCGCGGCAGCGTGAGCAGCTCGTCGTCCACGGGGATCGGCTCCTCGACCACCACGTCGAGCCCGGCGCCGAAGATCTCCCCCCGGCGGAGGGCGTCGGCCAGCGCGGCCTGGTCGACGATCGCCCCCCGGGCCGTGTTCACGAGGATGGCGGTGGGCTTCATGCGGGCCAGCTCGGCGGCGCCGATGAGGTGGTGGGTCTCCGGCGTGAGGGCGCAGTGCAGCGACACGACGTCGGCCCGCTCGAGCAGCTCCTCGAGGGGCACGAACGTGACGCCCTCGACGTCCTTCGGGCGCCGGCTCCACGCCAGCACCTCCATGTCGAAGCCCAGCGCCCGCCGCGCCACCGCGGCGCCGATGCGGCCGTAGCCGACGATGCCGAGGGTGGCCCCGCCCACCGCGTGGCCGAGCAGCCAGTCCGGCTCCCAGGTCAGCCAGTCCCCGTTGCGGACGGCGTCGATGCCCTCCTGGAGGCGGCGGGCCGTGGCCAGGATGAGCGCCCAGGTCAGGTCGGCGGTGGCCTCGGTCAGCACCCCGGGGGTGTTCGACGCGGGGATGCCCCGCCGCGCCAGCTCGGCGACGTCGAGGTTGTCGTAGCCCACCGCCATGTTGGCGACGACCCGCAGCCGGGGGGCGGCGTCGAGGAGGGCGGCGTCGACCCGGTCGGTGAGCATCGTGACGAGCCCGTCGGCGTCGGCCACGAGCTCTCGGAGCACCTCGGGGGAGGGCGGGAGCCGCTCGGGCCACACCTCCACCTCCGCCACCTCCGCGAGGCGGTCGAGGGCGGTGCCGGGCATCCGGCGGGTGACGACGACCCGGTCGGCCATCAGTAGATCCCCGCCGGCCCGTCGGCGTCGTCGCCCCGGGCCGCGGCCAGCTCGGTGGCGGCGGCCCGGCGGAAGATGCCGGCGTCGGTGCCGACGGTGGCCATCTGGAAGCCGCGCTCGAGGGCGGCGCGGGCGTCGCTGCCGCCCCCGGTGTGGATCCCGGCCACGATGCCGTTGGCCGCGCAGACCGTGGCGACGTGGTCGATGGCCTCGGCGTGGGCGGCGGGGAGCGGCTCGTGGCCGAACTGCACGCCCATCGAGATGGCCAGGTCGGCCGGGCCGACGTAGACGCCGTCGACGCCGGGCGTGGCGCAGATCTCCTCGGCCGCCTCGACGGCCTGGACGGTCTCGATCATGACGAGGCACATGACCTGGCGGTTCACCTCGGCCGGGGTGGCGCCGTCGTTGAGGTGCAGCCCGGCCCGGACGGGCCCGAAGCTGCGGACCCCCTCCGGCGCGTAGCGGCAGGCGGCGGCCGCCCGCTCGGCGTCCTCCCGGCTGTTCACCATCGGCACCACGACCGCCTCGGCCCCGGCGTCGAGGGCCCGGCCCATCCAGGGGGTGTGGTTGAACGGCACCCGGACGATCGGCGTCGCCCCCGTGCCGCTGATCGCGCTGAGCAGCGGCCACATCGCGTCGTAGCCGATGAGGCCGTGCTGGCAGTCGACGCACACGTAGTCGTAGCCGAGCCGGCCGAGCGTCTCGGCGTTGAGCGCGGACGGGGTGGTGCACCACCCCCCGATGGCGCGGCCCCCCTCGGCGATGAGCTGGCGGAGCCGGTTCGTGGTCACGGGGCGTCCCTCCGGGTGGTGGCGGGTCGGCGGCGGGCGGCGGCGTCGAGCGACGGGGGCACGTGGCCGGCATCGGCGGGGTTGACGTTCGTGCCCGGCGGGACCAGGGCGTCGATGGCGTCGAGCAGGTCGTCGTCGAGCACCACGTCGGCCGCGCCCAGCACGTCGGCCAGCTGCTCGGGCGTGCGGGGCCCGATGATCGCGGAGGTCACGGCCGGGTGCACGAGCACCCATGCCTGGGCCAGGTGGGTGAGGCTGAGCCCGGCGCCGTCGGCGAGCTCGACGAGCGCCTCGACGAGGTCGAGCTTGCGCTCCCGGATCGGGTCGCCGAAGTCGAAGTGGTCCGGCTCCCGCACCGCCCGGGACCCGGGCGGCGGCGCCTGGCCGCGCCGGTACTTCCCGGTGAGCCAGCCGCCGTTGAGCGGGGACCACACGATGACGCCGATGCCGTGGCGCTGGCAGGTGGGCAGCACCTCGGCCTCCACGCCGCGGGCGAAGATCGAGTACGGCGGCTGCTCGGTGGTGAAGCGCTCGCGACCGCGGCGCTCGGCCACCCACTGGGCCTCCACGAGCTCGGCCGCGCTGAACGTCGAGGTCCCGATGGCCCGGACCTTGCCGGCGTGGATCAGGTCGCTCAGCGCGGCCAGGGTCTCGTCGATGTCGGTGTGGGGGTCGGGGCGGTGCAGCTGGTACAGGTCGATCCAGTCCGTTCCCAGGCGGCGCAGGCTGTCCTCCACGGCCTGGGTGATCCAGCGCCGCGAGCCGCCGCGGCGGTTCGGGTCGTCGCCCATCGGGTTGCCGAACTTGGTGGCCAGGACGACCTCGTCGCGGCGGCCGCGCAGGGCCCGGCCGAGGATCTCCTCGGACTGGCCGTCGGCGTAGATGTCCGCGGCGTCGACGAAGTTGATCCCGGCGTCGAGGGCGGCGTGGACGATGCGGGCGCACTCGCCCTCGTCGGGGTTGCCCCACTCGCCGAACATCATCGTCCCGAGGCAGAGGGTCGAGACGTGCATCCCCGTCCGCCCCAAGGGTCGGTGCTCCATGTCGCTCCTTGGTCGCTCGGTCGCCCAGGCTGGCAGGCGCTGGAGGGTGCCGCCATGTGCGCCGCCGGTCAACGCCGCCGGCGCCTGGCTGTGCCGGCGGCACGAACGCCCCGCCGGTCAGCGGTGCGGTGCCGGCCGGACGTAGCTGCGGTCGAGGTCGGCCACCGACGGGCAGCCGAGCAGGCGCAGGGTGCGGTCGAGGTCGGTGCGCAGCACCTCGAGGACGCGCTCCACGCCGGCCTGGCCCTCCGAGAGGGCGAAGGCCCACGGGCGGCCGATCATCGCCGCGCGCGCCCCGAGGGCCAGCACCCGGGCCACGTCGGACCCCCGGCGGATGCCGCCGTCCACGAGCACCTCGACCTGGTCGCCCACCGCGTCCACGATCTCGACGAGCGCGTCGGCGCTGGCCGGCGCCCCGTCGAGCTGGCGGCCGCCGTGGTTCGACACGACGATCCCGTCGACGCCGGCGGCCACCGCCGCCTTGGCGTCCTCGGCGGTGACGAGCCCCTTGGCGAGCACCGGACCGCCCCAGCGCTCGCGGATCCACTCGAGGTCCGCCCAGGTGGGCGCGTGGGCGGTCATCGACCCGATCGCCTCGCCCATCGACAGGCGGGTGCCGTCGGGGCGGCGCGAGTTGGGCATGTCGAAGGCGAGGCCCCCCTTGCGGAAGCGCAGGAGCCACCCGGGCCTCGGCGCCAGCTGGGCGGCCAGGCGGACCACCGTGCGGGGGGTCATCGTGATCGGGAACTTGATGCCGTGGCGGCCGTCGCGCTCGCGGTTGCCCGGGATCTGGCTGTCCATCGTGACGACGAGCGCCCGGAAGCCGGCCGCCTTGGCGCGGTCGATGAGGTCCTCGGCCCCGGCCCGGCCGCCGATCAGGTAGAGCTGGAACCAGCCGGCGTCGCCCGCCGCCGCGCCGACCTCCTCGATCGTGTGGCCGGCCATCGAGCTCAGCGTGAAGATCGTCCCCGCCGCCCGCGCCGCCCGGGCGCCGGCCACGTCGCCGTCGGGGTGGACGAGGCGGGTGTAGCCGACCGGGCTGAGCAGGATCGGCACCTCGACCCGCTGGCCGAGCACGGTGGTGGTCAGGTCCGCGGGTCCGGTCGTGCGGCCCATCCGGGGCACGAACTCGAGCGCCTCGAGCGCCGCCCGGTTGGCCCGCATCGTGAGCTCGGCCTCCGCGCCCCCGTCGAGGTAGTCGAACACCGCGGCCGGCAGCCGCTTGCGGGCCCGCCGGCGCGCGTCCTCGAAGGTCCCCAGGCTCGCCGCCCGTCGTCGTTCGCCCCCGGTCGTCATGACGGCGACGGTACGCCCGACGACGGTGCCCCGCCCATGTGCCCGCTGCACGAAGGACGGCCCCTCAGCCCGTGTGCCTCAACCGAATCGACCGCATTTCGTGCCACGAGCACATGGGGCCCGTGGAGGAGGACCCGCATCATCGACGGCAGGCCCACGTCGAGCCGAGGAGGCACGTTGAGCACCGATCAGGACCACATCGCCCTACAGCGCATCGCAGAGCGAGAGGCCCTCCACCGCGAGGAGTTCGGGGGGCTGGTGCCGCTCACGCCCGACAGCCCGATGCTCCAGCCCTGGGAGGTCTACGACCAGGACCTCTTCGACCTGGAGATGGTGCGGGTGTTCGCCCGCTCCTGGGTGTGGCTCGGTGACACCGAAGACCTCAAGGAGCCCGGCGACTTCATCACCGGCGTGATCGGCAAGCAGCCGGTCATCGTCGTGCGCCAGACCGACGGGTCGGTGAAGGGCTTCCTCAACAACTGCCGGCACCGAGCCTCGGGCCTCGAGTTCGCGCCAGCCGGCCACTGCGGCAAGACCCTCACCTGCCCGTACCACAACTGGGCCTACTCCATCGACGGGAAGCTCATCGGCATCCCGGACAAGAACCGGATGTACGGCGAGGACTTCCCGATGGAGGACTACGGCCTCGTCGAGATCCGCGTCGAGGTCGCCTGGGACAAGCTCGTGTTCGGCTGCCTGTCCCGCAAGGCGCCGTCGTTCCGGGAGTGGATCGCGCCGCTCGCGGACCGCTGGGACAAGTACGGCATCCACCGCTTCAAGCGCTTCCACCGGGAGCTCGACCAGGAGTACCCGATCAACTGGAAGGCGTTCGTCGAGAACTCGAACGACGACTACCACGTGCGGTTCGTGCACCGGCGCCTCAACGACGTGCGGCACAGCCTCGACACGATCGTCCGCTTCGAGGGGCGCACCACGAGCGGCTACAAGCCTCACAAGCTCGAGGTCGACGACCCCTCCGGCGGCCGCACCGACCTGCCCGAGGAGGCGCTCAAGGGGCACTACGCGGAGTTCATCATGCCGAACCTCACGCCGCTGCCCTACCCGACGCTCCTCATCCTGGTGCGGGCCGATCCGCTCGCCCCGGACCGCACCCGGCTGTTCTCCCGGATCTACGGCCTGACCGACGACATCGAGGAGCAGGAGCGGCACCTCCAGAACCTGGAGCTCACCAACAAGGAGGACACCGACATGGTGACCATCCTGATGGAGAACCTCCGGTCGCCGTTCTACCGGGTGGGTCCGCCCACCTCCTGGGAGGGTCGTGCCGCCCACGTCATGCGCATGATCCGCCAGGACGTGGCCACCCCGCTCGACCCCGACGAGTTCGTCGGCCCCGTCTGATCCGGCGCTGCGCCCCACCCGGGCGTGGACGGCACGGCCCACGAGCCCGCCGTCCACGCCCGGTCGGCGCAGCCCGCCATTGGTCCCGGGCGACCGCCGCAGCGCGCGGGGGCTTGTGCCCGTGGCACATGGGGCGTCGGCCGGTGCCGTGGCGATAATGAGCACCAGCCGCGTGACGAGGTCCGAGGGGACCGTCGTCGTCGGCGACGGTGCGGTCGCCGACCCGGTCGCCGCCCCACCGGCGTCCCAGGCCCGAGACAGGAGTGAGGAGACCAACCCGTGTCAACGCAGTACCTGACCCAGCCCCGGCTGACCCACGTCGCGCTGCCCTGCTCGGACCTCGACGCGACGATCGCCTTCTACGAGGAGCTCTGCAACCTCGTGGTGGTCGCCCGCAACGAGGACGTCAACGGGCGCGGTGCCTGGCTGTCCAACGACAAGCAGGCCAAGGACCCCTTCGTGCTGGTGTTCGCCGAGTTCCTCCCGGAGGTCGCCAGCCGCTTCGGCCAGACCCCGGGTGAGAAGACCCCGATCCTCACGCCGTTCGCCCACATCGGCATCGAGCTGCCGACCCGCGAGGACGTCGACCGCATGGCCGACAAGGCGCGGGAGATGGGCTGCCTGCACTGGGAGCCGATGGAGATGGCCGAGCACATCGGCTACATCTGCGCGGCCAAGGACCCCGACGGCAACGTCATCGAGTTCTCCCACAACCAGAAGGTCTTCTCGACCGTGCGGGAGCTCTGGGGGGACGGCTCCGAGTGACCTCGCCCAGCACGGCCGAGGTCGTGACCCGGTACCTCGAGGCGCTGAGCGCGGGGGACGTGGACGCCGCCGTGGCCCTCGTGGCCGAGGACTTCCACAACGAGCACACCTCGGCGCTCGGCAACAGCCTCCACGGGCGTGCGGCCTACCGGGAGCGCCTTCCCCGCTTCCTCGCCCAGTTCCAGGGGCTGCGCTACGAGCTCGAGGACCTGATCGTCGACGGCGAGCGCGCCGCCGCCCCCTACACGATGACCTTCCGCTGGCAGCGGGAGGACGGCACGGAGGCACCGGTGCGCATCCGCGGGATCTTCCGGTTCCGGGTCGTCGACGGCCTGATCGCCCACCGCGTCGACTACTGGGACGGCGCCGACTTCCAGCGGCAGGTCGCCGCCACGCAAGGAGCAGCATGACCAGCACCAGCCCCTCCGCCGTCGGTGCCGCCAAGGCGCGCCGCACCGCCCGACTCTTCGCCGACGACGGTCGCGCCGTGTTCGTCGCCCTCGACCACGCCGCCTACATGGGCTCCGGCCCGCCGCTGGGCGAGCCGATGCGGGAGATCGCGGCTGCCGGCCCCGACAGCATCCTCGCCACCTGGCACCTCGCCCGGCAGCACCCGGTCGAGTTCGCCCGCACCGGGCTCGTGCTGCGCATCGACGGCGGCGTCTCCGAGCTCGGCGGCTTCGCCAGCGAGGACACCCTCGGCTTCCTCCACTCGGTGGAGGACGCGGTGCGCATCGGCGCGGACGCGGTGGTCGTGCTCGGCTACCCCGGTGCGCCCGACGAGCACCTCTCGCTGCAGCGCATCGCCGCGGTGTGCACCGAGGCCGAGCGCTGGGGCCTGCCGGTCATGGCCGAGATGATCCCCGGGGGCTTCGGCCGGGCCGTCGAGTGGAGCGTGGACCACATCGCCAAGGCCGCCCGGCTGGGCGCCGAGCTCGGGGCGGACATCGTCAAGACCGTCTGCCCGGAGGACCCTGCCGACTTCGCCGAGGTCGTGGCCGCCTGCCCGGTGCCGGTGGTCGCGCTCGGCGGTCCGAAGATGCCCGACGAGGACGCCGTGGTCGCGGTGGCCCGAGGGGTGGTGGAGGCCGGCGGCGCCGGCATCGCCTTCGGCCGCAACGTCTGGGGCTCCGACGACCCGGCCAAGCTGGTCCGTCGCCTGATGGAGGCCGTTCACGGCTGACCCGGGCACGGCTCGACGCGCGGTCCCCCAGCCGCGCCGTCGACAGCGGGCGCACCTCTCCCAGGGTGCGCCCGCACCGCGTCCGGGCGCCGGTCGCGCCCGGTCGGGCTAGCGTCGGAGCTCGGCGGGCTCGGCCGCGCAGGAGGAGAGGACCCGTGCCCACCACCACCCGTCCTCCTCGGATCCGTCCCGCTGTCGCGATCGCCCTCGTCCTCGCGTCCGTGCTCGTGCCCGCACCGGGCGCCGCCTCCGCCGCCGGCGGGCCGCTCGTCCTCGTCGACGTGCCGGCCGGGGCGTACTACGAGAAGGCGGTGGCCTGGCTCCTGCACGAGGGGCTCACCACCGGTGTGGGAGGTCGGGCCGAGTTCCAGCCGACCCGAGCCGTCACCCGGGCGGAGGCGGTGACGTTCCTGTGGCGGCTGGCGGGGCGGCCGGCGGCGCCGCCGTCGCGGTTCGCGGACGTGCCGGAGGGGCGGTGGTTCTCGGCGGCGGTGGGCTGGGCGCGGGCGCGGGGGATCACGACCGGGGTGGGGGGCAGCGACCGGTTCGCCCCGCACGGGCTCGTCACCCGGGCCGAGCTGGCGGCGCTCCTGTGGCGAAGCGAGGGCAGCCCGACCGCGCCGCCCCCGACCGTGCCGGGCTTCCGCTTCGAGGTGCGGCCGATCGACGCCGCGCTCGCCGCTCGCATGTCGTCGTCGTGGCGCCCTGGTTGCCCGGTCCCGCTGTCGGAGCTGCGCTACCTCACGGTCCGGCACTGGGGCTTCCACGGCCGTCCGGTCGACGGCGAGCTCGTCGTCCACGCCCAGGCCGTGCCGGCCGTGCGGACGATCTTCGAGCGCCTCTACCGCGACCGGTTCCCGATCGAGCGGATGCGCCTCGTCGACGACTACGGCGGGGACGACGATCGGTCGATGGCCGCCAACAACACCTCGGCGTTCAGCTGCCGCCGGGTGACCGGCGGGACCGGCTGGTCCGAGCACAGCTACGGGCGGGCCATCGACGTGAACCCGGTGCAGAACCCGTACGTGGCCGGCTGGCAGGTGCTGCCCCCGAGCGGCGTCGCCCACCTCGATCGCACCCACCCCGAGCTGGGCAAGATCCGCGAGGGCGACGCCCTCGTGCGCGCCGTCGACGCGGTGGGGTGGGGCTGGGGCGGCCGTTGGTCCTCGATCAAGGACTACCAGCACATCTCCGCCACCGGCCGCTGAGCCGGTGACGGGCGGCGCGGGCCGTCAGCGCATCGAGGCCGCAGCCGCCTCGACCACGAGCCCGGTGGCGCACAGGAGCTCCTCCGCGTCGCGGGCGCCGACGAGCTGGATGCTGGTGGGGAGGTGGCTGCCGCGCAGCGGGACCGGCAGCGCGAGCGACGGCACGCCGGCGAGGTTCACGACGATGTTCGTCGTTCGGGTGTCCGGGACGGGGTCGTCCAGCCGCGCGGGGAGCCCGAGGAGCGTCGGCCAGGCGAGGACCGGCGCCACCTCGTGGGCCGCCTCGAGGTGCCGTCGCCAGCGCTCGCGCTCGTGCTCGGCCGCCGCCACCTCCGCCTCGGTGATCCGCCGGGCCTGGTCGAGCCGCTCGCGCAGGTCCTCGCCCAGCGGGGCACCGGACTCGACCAGCTCGCCGTCGGACTGCCACGCCTCGGCGAAGAGGATCGTGACCGCGGCCCGCACCGCCGCCTCGTAGCCGGGCAGGTCGACCGGCACGACGGTGAGCCCGGTGGTGGCGAGCACCTCGTCGACGGCCCGGTCGATGGCGGGGTCCGTCCCCGGGACGCGGACCCGCCCGATCGTGGTTGTGGCCTCGTCGGCGGGGCGGAAGCCCGGCTCGAGCAGGCCCATCCCGGTGACGACGCCGGCGACGTCGCGGGCCATCGGACCCACGGTGTCGAGCGACGGCGCCAGCGGGTAGACCCCGGCGAGCGGCACCCGGCCGTGCGTGGTCTTCAGCCCGACCGTGCCGCAGCACGCCGAGGGGGTGCGCACGGACCCGCCGGTGTCGGTGCCGATGGCGACGTCCGCCTCGTCGGTCGCGAGCGCCACGGCGCAGCCGCTGGAGCTGCCCCCCGGGATCCGCGTCGGGTCGAGCGGGTTGACCGGCGTCCCGTACCAGTGGTTGACGCCCGTGCCCCCGAACGCCAGCTCGTGCAGGTTGGCCTTCCCGACGATCCGGGCGCCGGCCTCGCGCACGCCGCGCAGGCACGGCGCGTCGGCGTCCGCCGGACGAGCTCGCTCGGCGAGCGCGGGGCTCGCGCCGGTGGTGGGGAGCCCCTCGACGTCGATGAGGTCCTTGACCGCGACCCGCAGGCCGTCCCCGGGAGGGGCGAGGCGGAGGATCCAGGTGCTCACTACACCATCGTCTGGACCATCTGGTCCTCGACGTCGCGGAGGTGGCGGTTGACGGCGTCCTCGGCGGCCTGCACGTCGCCCGAGGCCACGGCCCGCGCGATCGCCTGGTGGGCCGCGCAGGAGTCGGCGATCACCTTGCGCACCGCAGCCTTGTTCTCGTCGGAGCCGAGCAGCCCGAGGAACTCCTGCGACGCGAACAGCGTGTCCAGCACCTTGTGGTAGAGCTCGGCCAGCGTCGGGTTGCCCGACGCCGCGGCCAGCGTCTGGTGGAACTGGCGGTCGAGGCGGCGGAACTCCTCGAGCGACATGTCGGGGGAGAACGCCGACGCGATGCGCTGGAGCTCGGCCCGCTGCTCGGGCGTGGCCCGGGCGGTCGCCAGGCGGGCCATCGGGAGCTCGGTGATCTGGCGCACCTCGAAGAGCTCGACGACCTGCTGCTTGCGGCGGTCGGCGGCGTCGAAGCGGATGTCGGGGAGCCGCTCGACCACGTGCGAGCGGTTGCCCCGCTTCTCGATGAGGCCGAGCGAGAGCAGCGCCTGCACCGCCTCGCGCACGGAGGTGCGGGCGACGTTGAACTGCTCCGAGAGCTCCCGCTCGGAGGGGAGCGGGGCTCCCGGCGGGATCTCGCCGCTCGTGATCGCCGCCTTGAGCGCGTCGCGGACGGCCGCAGACACGGTCTGCCGCTCGATCGGCGCGAACGTCGCTCCGCTCTCGCTCATGTCCCCCAGGCTCCTTCGGTCCTCCGAACGGGGATGGAGTCTGTCAGACAGACCCCGGATCGCGCCGAGTCCGGCGCGCGCCTCGTGTCACGAAGTCGTCACGAACTCGACCCTTGTCAGTATGGCATGGGTCTCTTATGGTCAGACCAACAGATTGACAGTCCGGGGAGGGGTGGGGTCGTTGCCGATCGGATCGAACGGGTCTGTCCACGGCGCACCGCTGCAGCACGCCGTGGGCGTGCGGTTCGTCGAGGGCAAGCTGCGGTGACCGACGTAGGTGGACGAGCTCGTGCGCTGCGGCGCGGCGGTCCGGCCGTGAGGCACCAGGACCGGGGCCCGCGGGCGGCGTCGGGGGGTCCTGTGCTCGCGCACATCTGCGGCCTCGGAAAATCGTCGCCGGTCACATCCACCTGCCCACCACGGGCCACCTATGGTCAGACCATCAGTCCGCAAGGGGGAGGGAAGGGGAGCCCGTTGCCGATCACTCGGATGAACCACGCCGTGTTCTACGTGCGTGACGCCCACCGCTCCGTCCGCTTCTACGAGGAGGTCCTCGGCTTCCGCGAGATCGTCCACGACGACCTCAACCGGTACGCCTTCCTCCGGGCGCCGGGGTCGTCGAACCACCACGACCTCGCCCTGTTCACCGTCGGGGACGGTGCGGGTCCGTCGCAGGCCGGCCGGACCACCGTGGGCCTCTACCACGTCGCCTGGGAGGTGCCCACGCTCGCCGAGCTCGAGGAGATCCGGGCCCGCCTGGCCGAGGCCGGTGCGCTCGTCGGCGCCAGCGACCACGGGGTGAACAAGAGCCTCTACGCCCGCGACGTCGACGGGATCGAGTTCGAGGTCATGTGGCTGACCCCGCCGTCGGAGTGGGGCGACGAGGAGCACCAGGCGATCATCCGCCCGCTCGACCTCCCCGGCGACATGGCCCGCTTCGGCGCCGAGACGGTCTCCACGAGCTGAGATGAGCGTCGCCCGGTTCGACCCGATCACTCGGCGGACCCTCGCCGAGGAGGTGCGGCAGGTGCTGTCCGACCGCATCCGATCGGGCGACCTGGCGGCCGGCTCGCCGATCCCCTCGGAGCGCTCCCTGTGCGAGCAGCTCGGCGTCGCCCGGACCTCCGTGCGGGAGGCGATCCAGGGGCTGGTCTCGCTCGGGCTCGTGGAGCGCCGCGGCAACCGGACCTACGTGGTCGAGCGGCTGCCCGGGGTCGACTTCGCCGACCGGCGCAAGCGCAGCGTGACCGACATCTTCGAGGTCCGCCGGCTCGTCGAGGTCCCGATGGCCGAGCTCGCCGCCGTCCGGGCCACCCCGGAGCAGATCGAGGAGATCGTGGCGGCGGCGCAGTGCTTCCGGGCCCGCATGGAGCTCGAGGCGTTCCGGGCGGCCGACCACCGCTTCCACGCCGCCGTGGCCGACGCCTGCGGGAACCCGGCCCTGGCCGAGCTCTACGGCAAGGTCCTCGACACCCTCTTCCGGTCCACGGACTTCGACTCGCTGCTCTCCGCCAGCGAGAACAAGCAGATCGTGCGCCGTGTCATCCGAGAGGCGGCGAGCTCCCACCAGCAGATCGCCGCCGCCATCTCGGCCGGTGACGCACCGGCCGTGCGTGCCGCCGTCGAGCAGCACCTGAACCACGTGGAGGAGCTCATGGTCTCCCAGATGACCTGAGCCGCCCCCCTCCGACCACACCCGACCACCACACCGAAGGATCAAGGATCGCCGTGAGCGACACCCCGAACATCTGGAAAGACGACGACGACGCCTTCACCGAGACGAGCCCCGGCATGCGCCGCCGCATCTTCAACGGCAACGGCATGTCGCTGTGCCTGTGGCGCATCAAGGACGGGGCCGGGCCGACCCCGTACGCCGGGCACCCCGACAACGAGCAGTTCGGCGTGATCCTGGCCGGGCACCTCGACTTCCGGATCGGCTCGGACGAGCGCGTCGTCCTCGGCCCCGGTGACGTCTACTGGGCGCCGAAGAACGTGCCGCACGGCGACAGCCGCTTCATCGGCGACCCGGACCACAACAACGAGGTGTGGATCCTCGACATCTTCCAGCCGGTCCGAGAGGAGTACCGCAATGGCTGACTGGCGCCTCGCCGTCGACATCGGCGGCACCTTCACCGACGTCGTGCTGCTCGACGCCGAGACTGGCCGAGTGGTCGTGGACAAGGCCCTCTCCACCCCGTCGCGACCGCTGAACGGCGTGCGCACGGGCGTGACCCAGCTGCTGGCCAAGGCCGGGGTCTCGCCGTCGGACATCACCGCCCCGATCGTCCACGCCACCACCCTCATCACCAACGCGCTGATCGAGGGCAAGACCGGCAAGGCCGCGCTCGTGACGACCACCGGCTTCGGGGACACGCTGCTCATCCGCAGCGAGCACCGGTTCGACATGTACGACCTGCAGATCGAGTTCCCGGCGCCTCCGATCCCCCGGGAGATGACCTTCGAGCTCGAGGAGCGCACGCTCGTGGACGGCACGGTCCTCGTCGAGCCCTCGGCCGAGGCGATCGCCGCGCTCGGCGACCAGCTCGAGGCAGCCGGCGCCGAGTCCGTCGGCGTCTGCTTCCTCCACGGCTACGCCAACGGCGCCAACGAGCGGCTCGTGGCCGACGCCCTGGCCGAGCGCCTGGGCGTGCCGGTGTGCACCTCCCACGACGTCGCCCCGCAGATCCGCGAGTACCCGCGGATGGTCACCACCGCCTGCAACGCGGCGACGATGCCGATCATCGGCCCCTACCTCGACGAGCTGCAGGAGTGGCTCGCCGGCGAGGGCTTCGGCGGCAAGGTGCTCATGATGCTGTCCAACGGCGGCGTCATCTCAGCCGAGGACGCGAAGTCGGTGCCGATCCGCCTCGTGGAGTCCGGCCCCGCGGCCGGCGCGCTGGCCGGCGCCTGGTACGCCCGCCGCCTCGGCGAGGAGCGCCTCCTGTGCTTCGACATGGGCGGCACCACCGCCAAGTCCTGCCTCATCGAGAACTACGAGCCCGAGCTCACGAACGAGTTCGAGGTGGCCCGCGTCTACCGCCACAAGAAGGGGTCGGGCTTCCCGGTCACCGTGCCCTCGGTCGACCTCGTCGAGATCGGGGCCGGCGGCGGCAGCCTCGGCCGCGTCGACGAGCTGGGCCTGCTGAAGGTCGGCCCCGACTCGGCCGGCTCCGAGCCCGGCCCGGCGTCCTACGGACGGGGCGGTCAGCTGCCCGCCACGACCGACGCCGACCTGCTCCTCGGCTACCTCGACCCCGAGTACTTCCTCGGCGGCGACATGCCCCTCGACCTCGCCGCGGCCCAGGAGGCGATGGCCAAGGTGGCCGACGGGATCGGCTCGTCGGTCAGCGACACCGCCGTCGGCATGCACACGGTCATCAACCAGAACATGGCGGCCGCCGCCCGGATGCACGCCATCGAGCGGGGCCTCGACCTGCGGGGCGTGCCGCTCATCGCCTTCGGCGGCGCCGGCCCCGTGCACGCCTGCGGCGTGGCCGAGCTCCTCGAGGCCGACCGGGTGATCTTCCCGGTGAACGCCTCGGTGCTGAGCGCCTTCGGGACGCTCGTCAGCCCGGTGCGGATCGACCTGGCCCGCTCGATGCTGGCCCCGATCGACGACGCCGTCGCCCCCGAGCGGGACCGGCTCCTCGCCGAGATGCAGGCCGAGGGCACCCGCATCCTCGAGGCGGCCGGCGTGGACACCGACGCCGTGCGCTTCCGCTACGGCATGGACGCCCGCTACCGGGGCCAGGGCAACGAGGTCACGATCTGGGTCGGCGAGGGCACCTCCTGGCCCACCTCGACCGAGGAGACGATCGAGGCCTTCGCCCGGGAGTACGAGCAGGTCTACGGCATGCGGATCCCCGACGTGCCGGTCGAGGTCGTGACCTGGCGCGTCGCCGCCTGGGCGCCGCCCCCCGAGGTCGGGGTGGCGGAGCTGCCCCAGGCCACCGGCACGCCGGAGCCGCACCGCACCCGTCCCGCTCGCTTCGACCGGGACGGCGACGTGATCGAGATCCCCGTCTACCGCCGCGAGGCGCTGGGCGTGGGGGCGACGGTGGCCGGCCCGGCCATCGTCGAGGAGCGGGAGACCACCGCGGTCATCCGCCCGAGCTGGACCGTGACCGTGGCCCCGGACGGGTCGCTGGTCGCGACGAGGGAGGTCGAACGATGAGCCAGCCCATCGACGCCATCGAGCTCGAGGTGCTGTGGGGGAGCCTGATCAGCACCGTGAACGAGCAGGCCCGCGCGCTGCAGCGGGCGGCGTTCAGCCCGATCGTGCGAGAGGCCGGTGACCTGGCCAACGCGCTGTTCGACCGCGAGGGCCGGATGGTGGCCCAGGCGGTCACCGGCACGCCCGGCCACATCAACTCCCTCGCCCGGGCGGCGGGGGCGATGCTCGCCGAGTACCCGGTGGAGACGCTCGAGCCGGGCGACGTGCTGATCACGAACGACCCGTACAAGACCGCCGGCCAGCTGCTCGACGTCACCGTCCTCAGCCCGGTGTTCCGCAACGGCCGCGTCATCGCCTTCTTCGGCTCGACGATCCACCACACCGACGTCGGCGGCTACGGCATCGGCGCCGGCGGCCGGGACGTGTTCGAGGAGGGCCTCTGGATCCCCATCACCAAGCTGATGGTGAAGGGCGAGCGCAACGAGGACGTCTGGAAGTTCATCCTCTCGAACGTCCGCCAGCCCGAGCACATGGCCGGCGACCTCCACGCCCAGATCGCGTCCGGTGCGGTGGGCGCCCAGCGCCTGCTGAACCTGTGCGACTCGCGCGGGCTCGACGACATCCAGGACCTGGCCGAGGAGATCTTCCGTCGCTCCGAGGAGGCCACCCGCCGGGCCATCCGGGCCCTCCCGGCCGGCACCTACCGGGCCCACTCGGTGCTCGACCTGGCCGACGGCAGCGAGATCGACATCCACGTGGCCGTCACCGTCGACCCCGACAAGGGCGAGATCCTCGTCGACTACGAGGGCTCCTCCGGGGCCAACCCGGCCGGCATCAACGTCGTGAAGAACTACACCCACGCCTACACGACGTTCACGATCCGCAGCGTCCTGAACCCCGAGGTGCCGAACAACTACGGCAGCCTCGCCCCGATCCTCGTCGAGGCGCCCGAGGGGTCGATCGTCAACGCCGTGTCGCCGGCGCCCTGCACCGCCCGGCACGTCGTCGGCATGTTCCTGCCGATGCCGCTCCTCACCGCCCTGGCCGAGGTGGCGCCCGACAAGGTGCTGGCCGAGGGCGCCGGTGCGGTGTGGACGATGCAGGTCAGCGGCACCTACGACGACGGCAGCCCGTTCATCACCGCGATGTTCACCTACGCCGGCGGCGTCGGCGCCCGGGCCACCAAGCCGGGCCTCCACGCCACCTCGTACCCGACCGGCGTGTCCGCGGTGCCGATGGAGGTCGTCGAGGCGTCCGCCCCCGTGCGGTTCCTGCGCAAGGAGCTGCGCCCGGGCTCGGGCGGCGCCGGGGCGAGCGAGGGCGGCCTCGGCCAGGTGATCGAGTTCACCGTCGACACCCAGCGGCCGTGGCAGCTGAACGCGGTGACGAGCCGCATGAAGCACGCCCCTCGCGGCCTCTTCGGCGGCGGCGACGGCGCCCCCGGCCGGTTCCTCGTGAACGGCCAGCCCGTCACCACCCAGGCCCGCATCCAGCTCCAGCCGGGCGACATCGTGCGGCTCGAGCTCCCCGGCGGCGGCGGCTACGGCGCCCTGGAGGCGACTGCGTGATCCCCACGCTCGCCGCTCGCTGGCGCCAGGCCGTGGCGTCGAACCCTGCGGGCACGTTCCTCGTGTGGGAGGGCCCGGACGGGTCCACCCACACCTGGACGTACGCCGAGTTCGACGACCTCGTGGCGCGGGTGGCCGGCGGGCTCGTGGCCCGCGGCGTGGAGGCCGGCTCGGCCGTGCACCTCGCGCTGACGAACAGCCCGACCTTCGTCGCCGTCTGGCTGGCCGCCGCCAACCTCGGCGCCTGGATCGTGCCGTCGGACCCGAGCGCCACCAGCCGCGAGCTGGCCGGCCACCTCGAGCGCACCCGCCCGGTGGTCGGCCTGTGCGGGGCGACCCGGGCCGAGGCCTACCAGTGGGCCGTCCGGGACCTCGAGCACCCGCCCGTAGTCGAGGTGATCGACGAGGCCGACACCGCGCTGGCCGGGCTGGCCGGCGCGCCGGTGCGCTGGGCCGACCGCCCGGCGCCCGGGCCCCGCGACCGCGCCGCGGTGATGTTCACCTCCGGCACCACCTCGGCCCCGAAGGGCGTCGAGATCACCCAGGCCAACTACGCGTTCGCCGGCGACGTCATGGCCGCCGCCGCCCAGCTCGGCATGGAGGACCGCCAGCTCGTGGTGCTGCCGCTCTTCCACGCCAACGCGCAGTACTACTCGTTCGCCTCGGCGATCTCCGTGGGGGCGAGCGTGGCCCTGATGCACACGTTCTCGGCCTCCGGGTTCCTCGCCCAGGCGGCTCGGCACCAGGCCACCCACGCCAGCCTCTTCGCGGCACCGATCCGGATGATCCTCGCTCGGGGGGCGACGCCGGTGGAGGGCCTGCGGCTCCGGCACTGCTGGTACGCCCAGAACCTCACCGAGGACCAGTACGAGCAGATCTCGTCGCTCCTCGGGTGCCGCCCCCGCCAGCTCTACGGGATGACCGAGACCATCCCGGCCGTCCTCACCTGCCGTCAGCTCGACGCCGCCCCGGACGTCATGGGCATCCAGACGCTGGGCTGCGAGGTCGACGTCTGGACGAGCGACGGCCAGCCGGCCGGCCCCGACGAGGTGGGGGAGGTGGTGGTGCGCGGCGAGCCCGGCATCACCCTCTTCGCCGGCTACCTCGACGACCCCGGCACCACCGCGGCGTCGTTCCGAGACGGCTGGTTCCGGACGGGGGACCTGGCGTCGCGCGACGCCGAGGGCCGCTTCCGCTTCGCCGGGCGGCGCAGCGACGTGCTCAAGGTGGCCGGCGAGAACGTCTCGGTCGTCGAGGTCGAGGCGGTGATCGCCGACCACCCCTCGGTCCTCGAGGTCGCCGTCACCGGCGAACCGGACCCGGTGCGCGACGAGGTCCCGGTGGCCTTCGTCGTGCAGCACCCCGAGCGGCCGCCGGTCAGCGTGGACGAGCTGCGCGCCTGGTGCGAGGAGCGTCTCGCCAAGTCCAAGCGGCCGCACCGCTTCGAGCTCGTCGACGAGCTGCCCCGGACCTCGGTCGGGAAGATCCGCAAGTTCCTCCTGACCGCCTCGACCTCTGGCTCACCAGACCAACCCAAGGAGAAGCAACATGGCTGACCCCATCGGCAGCATCCTCATCGGCTCCGACAACGTCGAGGCGATGAAGGAGTGGTACCGCAAGGCCTTCGACGTCGAGGAGAACGAGATGGGGGCCTTCGTCTTCGGCAACGTGGCCCTCTTCATCGAGGAGCACAGCGAGGTCAGCGGCAAGGCCAAGGACCCCGCTCGCATCATCATCAACCTCGACGTCGCCGACTGCCGCGCCGCCGAGGCCCGGATCGAGGCTGCCGGCGCCAACTGGATCCGCCGCGTCGAGCAGGAGCCCTTCGGCCTGATCGGCACCGTCGCCGACCCCGACGGCAACTACCTGCAGATCATCGAGTGGGGCGCCAACCCCGAGGCCCACAAGGACGCCTGATCCGACGATGATCGTCTTCGAGCCCTCGGAGCACTCCCCGGCCAAGTGCCAGGGGATGATGTCCTCGATCATCGTGCCGCGCCCGATCGCGATGATCACCACCGCGGACGAGGACGGCACGGTGAACGTAGCGCCCTACAGCTACTTCATGCCCGTCACGGGCGAGCCGCCGCTCCTGGCGATCACCATCGGTGCTCGTCGGGCGTCGTCGGACGAGCCCAAGGACACCTGGCGCAACGCCAGCCGGACGGGTGAGCTGGTGGTGAACATCACCACGGACGCCATGCGCGACAAGATCGAGATGGCGGCCATGGAGTTCCCCGCGGGCGTGAGCGAGCTCGAGGCGATCGGCTGGTCCACGATCCCGTCGGTCAAGGTCAGCCACCCGTCGCTGGCCGAGTCCCCGGCCCACCTCGAGTGCCGCATCCACGAGGTCTTCGACCTCGGCACCCGCGGCGTGGCGTACTCGGGGGTCCACCTCGTCGTGTGCGAGGTCGTGTGCATCACGATGGACGAGTCCATCTGCACGCCGGACTACCGGGTGGACCCGCACGCGCTCGCGCCCATCGGCCGCATGACGTTCCCGAGCTTCGTGCGGGCGAAGGGCGACGCGCTCTACCAGCTCGAGCGGATCCCCTACGCGGCGTACGCGGCGGCGGGGGCGGACCCCTCAGAGGCGAGCGCGTCGTGACCGGGCGCGCCGATCAGTGGGTCGTCCTCGACGACCGGCCGACGGCCCCCGACGTGGTCGCTGCCGCGGCGGCGTCGCAGGCGCCCCTCGGCGCGCTGATCGAGCGCCTGCGCGCGACGCGCTTCCAGCAGCTGCCGGTGCCGCCGGACGGACGAGAGGTGGCCCCGTGACGGCGAGCGATCGCCTGCACGCGCTCGGCGTGGCCGAGCTCGTCGACGGCTACGCCACCGGGCGCTTCGACCCGGTGGACGTCGTCGACGGGCTCCTGGCCGAGCTGGCCACGATCGACCACGAGGCGCACGGGGTCGTCACCGTGGCGGCGGACGTCGCCCGACGAGGGGCCGAGGCGTCGGCCCGGCGCTGGGCCGCCGGCGAGGCCGGACCGCTCGAGGGCGTGCCCTTCGGGGTGAAGGACAACCTGGCCACCGCCGGCATCCGCACCAGCCTCGGCTCCGAGCGCTGGGCGGACTGGGTGCCCGAGCGCGACGCCGAGGCGGTGGCTCGGATGCGGGCTGCCGGTGCGGTGCTCGTGGCGAAGACGGCCACGCCGGAGCTGGCCTTCGGCGACGCCCGTCCGGGCCACCGGCCGACCAACCCGTGGGCGGCCGAGCACTGGACCGGCGGCTCGTCCTCGGGCTCGGCGGTGTCCGTGGCGTCCCGGATCCTCCCGGTGGCCCTGGGCACCGACACCGGCGGGTCGATCCGGGTGCCCTCGTCGTACTGCGGGGTCACGGGCCTGAAGCCCACCAGGGGGGCCGTGCCCACCGACGGGGCCGCCGTCGTGTCCTGGACCCTCGACCACGTCGGGTGCATCGGCCGCTCGGCGGCCGACCTCGGGACCGTCCTGGACGTGCTCCGGGGCGCTCCCGGCCACCGTCGGGATGGCGTCGCCGGCCTCCGCATCGGTCGGCCGATGGCCTGGTTCCACGAGCGGGTGGACGACGACGTGCGCCAGGCCACCGACGCCGCGGTGGCCGTGCTCGAGGGCCTCGGCGCCACGAGCACCGAGGTCGAGGTGCCCGATCCGGACCTCGGGGGGATCGCGGCGTGGGTGATCACGGTGTGCGAGTTCGCCGAGAGCAACGCCGACTGGCGGGACCACCTCGGCCGCTACACGCCGGCCTCGGCCGAGCGGCTCGTCGCCGGGGCGTCGCTCGGGGCCGGCGACTACCTGCGGGCCCGCCGCGTTCGGCGGGACCTGCGTGAGCGGGTGGGGCAGCTGCTCGAGCAGGTGGACGTGCTCGTCACGCCGGGGACGCCCACCGCCGCCCCGCGCGTCGTCCCGCCGCTCGACGACCTCTGGGGCGACGGCGACCGGCTCTGGCTCGAGCGGGTGGCTCGCTCCTTCATCCTGTTCAACCTCCTCGGGCTCCCAGCGGTCGTGGTGCCGGCCGGCTTTACCGCCGACGGCCGGCCGGTGGCCGTGCAGGTCGTCGGGCGCGCTGGGGAGGACGACCTCGTGCTCTCGGTCGCCGCGGCCTTCCAGGCGGCGACCGCGCACCACCGCGCGGCACCGGGGACGGTGACCTTGACCGCCGCGCCAGCACCGACCACGGACGCAGAGAAAGGGGGGCGGATGGGGCCCTAGCGGCCCGACCGGGGGAGCGATCCACAGACAGGCCACGGAACACCGACACCAGGGGACGTGGCGACCTGCTACCAACCGTCTGAACACTCAGGGGAGAAAAGACAGATGCACCGATCCAAGCTGCTGCGGTGGCTCGTGCCGCTGCTCGCGCTCAGCTTCGTCGCCGCCGCCTGCGGCAACGACGACGACACCGCCTCCGACGGGGGCTCCGACTCCGCCGCCTCGAGCGACGCCGGCTCCGACGGCGGCGCCTCCGGCGAGGACTGCTTCGGCGAGGTGGGCTGCATCCCGGCCAACCAGCCCGACGTGAACCAGGACGGCACGGTGAAGATCGGGGTGCTCAGCCCCGGCGACACCAACGACAACGGCTACTACGAGAGCTTCGTCGTGACCGCCCGGCAGTTCGCCGAGGAGGAGGGCTGGGAGCTCATCATCCTCGACAAGGTCAACCCGTCCGACGCCGCCGACCAGGCTCGCAACCTCTGCCGCCAGAACATCGACATGATGGCGATCGGCGCCGGCGAGCTGGCGGACGCCATCCCGGTGGCCGAGGAGGACGTCTGCAAGGGCGTCGTCTGGTACGTCGCCGGCGGCGCCGGCGTGGAGCAGACGCCGTGGTTCTTCCAGACCAGCGAGGTGCCCGGCCCGACCCAGTTCGCCACCGGGTACGCCACCGGCCTCGTGATGGAGAAGCTCGGCGTCACCAAGGCCGGCTTCGTCACCGGCCCCGAGCTCGACTTCTCGACGACGACCTTCGCCGCCTGGACCGCCGGCATCAAGCGGGCCATCGGCGACGGCGCCGAGACCGTGGCCACCTACACCGGTGACTTCGACGACTCGGCCCTCGGCCAGGAGGCCGCGACCTCGCAGCTCTCGCAGGGCGTCGGCATCCTCTACCCGTACCTGGGCGGTGCCACCGACGCGGTGGCCGACGCCGGCTTCGCCAAGGGCGTCCCGTCGGTCAGCCCGGGCACCAACCGCTGCGCCGAGGACAAGTTCGCCGTCTCCTCGATCTTCAGCCCCGGCGAGTACTTCGCGGCCGCGCTGAACGACTTCAAGGCCGGCAAGGTCAAGCTCGGCGAGACCCGCATGTTCGTGCTCGGCGTCGACCCGGCCCCGAGCGTGAAGGTCTGCCCGAGCGTGGACGGCTACGAGGAGATCCAGGAGAAGGTCGACGAGCTCATCGCGCAGATCGCGGCGGGTGAGATCGACGTCGACGCCGAGATCGGCAAGTAGCACGGGGGGAGGACCCGTCACGGTGGGAGGGCGCATGCTCGCCAGCACACCGCCGACCGTCGGTGCCGGGGAGGCCCAGGCCTCCCCGGCCCCCGCGGTCGAGCTGAGGGGGATCACCAAGCGCTTCGGCGACGTGGTGGCCTGCGATCGCGTGGACCTGAGCGTCCCGGTGGGGGAGATCCACGGTCTCCTCGGCCAGAACGGCGCGGGGAAGTCCACGCTCATGAAGGTCCTGCTGGGCCTGCTGACCCCCGACGCGGGGTCCATCCTCATCCACGGACGCTCCGTCGTGGTCAAGGACCCGCTCGCCGCCGCGGAGATGGGCATCGCGATGGTGCACCAGCACTTCAGCGTCATCGGGGCCCTCACCGTCTGGGAGAACGTGACCCTGGGCGAGCGGGACCGGCTCGACCCGAAGCGCTCGATCCGCCACGTGGAGGAGATCGCCGAGCGCTACGGGCTCGACGTCGACCCGACCGCACGGCTCGACACGCTCACGCCCGGTCAGCGCCAGCGCGTCGAGATCGTGAAGTGCCTGCGCCGCGACCCGAGCATCCTCATCCTCGACGAGCCCACCTCGGTGCTCACCCTGTCGGAGTCCGAGGAGCTGTTCACCACCCTCCGCACCGTCGTGCAGGAGGAGGGGCGGGCGGTGGTGCTCATCAGCCACAAGCTCGACGAGATCCTGCACGCCACCGACGCGGTGACGATCATGCGCGACGGCCGCGTCGTCGACCGCCTCGTCACCGCGGAGACCGACCCGGCCAGCCTGGCCCGGAGCATGGTGGGCCGCAGCGTGTCGCTGCGCTCCGACGCCGCCGCGCTCGGCCTCCTCCAGGTGGCTGAGCAGACGGCCACCTCGGAGGGCGGCGCCGACGCCTCGGCCGAGGCGGCGCCGGCTCGGCCGCCGGTGCTGCGCATCACCGACGCCCACCACCGGGCTCCCGACGGCCGGGTCCTGCTGGACGGCCTCAGCCTCGAGCTGGCCCCGGGGGAGATCCTCGGCCTGGCCGGGGTCGAGGGCAACGGCCAGGCCGCCCTCGAGGCGCTGCTCACCAGCCTGATCCACCTCGACTCGGGCACCGTCGAGGTCGACGGCGCGGAGGTCCGCACCGGTCACCCCGGGGCGATGGCCAAGGCCGGCGTGGTGGTGATCCCCGAGGACCGGCACGTCGCCGGGTGCGTGCTCGGCATGAGCGTCGCCGAGAACCTCGTCCTCGACGACGTCGATCGGGTCTGCCGCCGGCGGATCGTGTCGCCGAAGCTGATCCGCGAGCAGGCGCTCGAGCTCATCGAGCGGTTCCAGATCAAGACCCCGTCGCCGGACACCCCGATGGCCTCGCTCTCCGGCGGCAACCAGCAGCGGGTGGTCCTGGCCCGGGCCCTCACCCGGGAGCCCAAGGTGCTCGTCGCCGCCCAGCCCACCCACGGCCTCGACGTCGGGGCCATCGAGTACATGACCGAGCAGCTCCGCGCCGCCGCCGACCGCGGCGTGGCCGTGCTGCTGATCTCCACCGAGCTCGAGGAGATCCTGGCGCTGTCGGATCGCATCGCGGTGATCCACCGCGGCCGCATCCTCGGCAGCTTCCCCCGCGCCGAAGCCGACCTCGAGCGGATCGGCCTGATGATGGGAGGCCACGTCGCGTGACCGCCGAAGCACCCACCACCAGCGAGCAGCTCGTCGCCAAGCTCGCCACGGCGTCCGCCGGGCGCGGTCGCCGGCTCCTCGTCAACGTCGCGCTCTACGTCGTCTGCATGATCGGGGCGCTGGCCGTCGCCTCGGTGATCATCGTCGTGGCCACCGACGCCGACCCCTTCGACGTGTTCCACGCCATGTACGAGGGGAGCCTCAGCCGGCCCAGCGCCATCGGGCTCACGCTCGACCGGGCGATGCCGATCCTCATCACCGCTCTGGGCGGCGTCATCGCGTCGCGCGCCGCGATGATCAACATCGGCCTCGAGGGGCAGGTGATCGTCGGTGGCCTGCTCGGCGCCGTCGTCGCCCTCAAGCTGGGGCTGCCCGTCGCCGCCAACCTGCCGCTCACGCTCGTCGCCTCCGCCCTCGGTGGGGCGCTGTGGGCCGGGCTCGCCTCGCTGCTGCGCTTCTGGCGCAACGTCGACGTGGTGATCAGCACGCTGCTCTTGAACTTCGTCGCCGTCGAGGTGCTCTCGTTCGCGCTCAACAAGTCGTACCTGCTGCAGGAGACGCGAGACAACGTGCAGCTGCTCCCGCAGTCCGACCGGCTGCCGTCGGCCCACCAGCTGACCCGGCTCGGCAGCCCGCCGGGGTTCAGCGTCTCCTCGGGCATCTTCATCTCGCTCGTCCTGGCCGGCATCGTGATCTTCGCCCTGGGCCGCACCCGCTGGGGCTTCCGCCTCAAGATGCTCGGGATGAACCCGAACGCCGCCCGCGCCGCCGGCGTGAGCATGGCCGCGGTGGGCGGCGGCGCGCTCGTCCTGTCGGGCGCGCTGGCCGGCCTGGCCGGCGGGGTGATCTTCACCGGGACCGCCTTCCGGATCCAGCCCGGCTTCTCGAACAACAACGGCGGCGACGGCCTCCTCGTCGCGCTGATCGCCCGGCGCAACGTCGCCGCCACGATCCCGGTCGCGTTCTTCTTCGGGGCCATGCGGGCCGGCGGCGGCTTCCTCGCTTCCACCGGCGTGCCTCGGTACCTCGTCGACGTCGTCCAGCCCCTGCTCGTCCTGGCTGCCCTCCTGCCCCCGGCGATCCTCTTCGTGTGGGACCGCCGCAAGGCCCTGCGCCTGGCTCGCGAGGAGGCCGCCGCCCACGAGCGCCCCGCCCTCGGAGCCGCCGCGTGAACGACCTCTCCATCATCCTCTCGAGCGCCATCCGGCTGACCGCGCCGCTGGCCTTCGCCGGCGCCGGCGAGTACGTGGCCGAGCGGGGCGGGTCCCTCATCATCTCGATCGAGGCGATGATGATCTCAGGCGCGTTCTTCGGGATCTTCGGCAGCTCCGTGTTCGGCAACCCCGCCGCGGGCCTCGTCGTCGGCATGGTGGCCGGGCTCGTGGTGGCGCTCATCCACGCCAACCTCAGCTACCGGCTCGACGCCAACACGTTCGTCGTCGGCCTCACGCTGAACGTCCTGGCCCTCGGCCTCACGAGCTTCCTGCTCGAGACGATCGACATGACCCCGCATCGCGCCGGCGAGATCAAGGTCCCGCTCGTGCACAACCTGCCGGTGATCGGCGACCCGCTGTTCGTGAACCGCTGGACGGTGTACCTGCTGATCGTCGTCGTGCCCCTCGCCTGGTACCTCGTCCAGCGCACCCGGTGGGGCCTCGAGCTCCGGGCCTGCGGCGAGGACCCCCAAGCGGCCGACGTGACCGGCATCGACGTGAACCTGCGGCGCCGCCAGAGCGTCTACCTCCTCGGGATCCTGGCCGGCCTCGGCGGCGCCGCGCTCTCCGTCGGCCAGGTCGGCCTGTTCAACCAGAACATGACGGCCGGCCGGGGCTTCATCGTGAACGCCGCGGTGATCTTCGGGGGCTGGCGCCTCCTCGGAACGATGGCCGGCTGCTTCCTCTTCGGCGCCGCCGACGCGCTGCGCCTCGCGCTCCCCGCCATCGGCTACACGCTGCCGCCCCAGGTCCTCATCGCCGCGCCGTACGTCGCCGCCCTGCTGGCGCTGTGCTTCTTCGCCAAGCGCAACACGAAGCCCGAAGCGCTGGCCCGACCCTTCGTCAGGGGGATCACGTGAAGGCTGCCCTGCACCGCACCCACGGCGGACCCGAGGTCATCGAGGTCGCCGAGGTGCCCGACCCGGAGGTCGGGCCCGGCGACGTGCTCGTCGAGGTCCGCGCCGCCGGCGTCAACCGACTCGACGTGCTGCAGCGGGAGGGGCCGGGGCTCGTGCCCGGCTTCGCGCTGCCGCACATCGCCGGCATGGACGTCGCCGGCGTGGTCGTCGAGGTCGGCGCCGACGTGGCCGGGGTGGCGCCCGGGGACCGGGTGCTCGTGAACCCCGCCATCGTGTGCGGCGAGTGCGAGGTGTGCCGCCGCGGCGAGGACGCCTACTGCCCGAACGGCTCGGTCGTCGGCGCCAGCCGGCCCGGCGGGTTCGCCGAGCGCTGCGCGGTGCCCGCCGTGAACGTCCACCCGATCCCGGACCACGTCGACTTCGCCGAAGCGGCGACGATCCCGACGATCTACTCGACCGCCTGGCGGGCGCTGTTCCCGGTGGGGGACCTGCGCCTCGGCGAGACGATCGTCATCCACGCCGCGGGCGCCGGCGTGAGTACGGCCGCCATCCAGCTGGCCAAGCGGGCGGGGGCCACCGTCGTCGCCACGGCCGGCAGCCAGGAGAAGCTCGACCTCGCCACCGAGCTCGGCGCGGACCACGTGCTCAGCAACCGCGACCCGAAGTGGGTCGACGCCGTGCGGGACCTGACCGACGGGATCGGGGCCGACATCGTGTTCGACCACGTCGGGCCGGCGCTCTTCCAGGGCTCGCTCGACGCGCTCCGCAACCGCGGCCGGCTGGTGTTCTGCGGCGCCACGACCGGCGCCAGCGCCACGTTCTCGCTGCCCCGGGCCTACCAGCGGGGCCTGCGCCTGCTCGGCGTGGACTCCTACAACCAGCGCGAGTTCGCCCAGATGCTCGACCTCTACTGGCGAGGCGGCTACCGCCCCGTGATCGACTCCGAGCACCCGCTCGAGGACCTCGGTGCCGCCCAGGCCCGCCTCGAGTCCGGCGCCGTCGCCGGCAAGGTGCTCATCCGCCCGACCGCGTAGCCGGTCTGCCCCCCAACGCCTCGGACGAAAGGATGTCATGTCAGCACCCACGTCGCTCCTCACCCACATCGCCCTGCCCGTCCGCAACATGGACGAGATGCTGGCCTTCTACGAGCGCTACACGACGATGAAGCTCATCCACGAGCGCACCGACCCGGAGACCGGCCTGCGCTCGGTGTGGCTGGCCAACGAGCGCGACATCACCGAGGAGGCCGCCCGCTTCGTCATCGTCCTGATCGAGGGCCAGGTGCCGCGCAACGTCGTCGGCGACGAGATCCAGGAGCAGTACGGGTTCCTCACCTCCTTCAGCCACCTCGGGTTCTCCCTCGAGAGCCGCGAGGAGGTCGACCGCGTCGCCGAGCTGGCCAAGGAGGAGGGCCGCCTCGTCCTCGGGCCGATGTACCGCAACGAGATCGTCGGCTACATCTGCCTCGTCCGCGACCCCGACGGGAACAACCTCGAGTTCTCCGTCGAGCAGGTGCTGGGCTAGTCCCGTGGCCGACCGGCGCAGCAACGAGTGGTGGGTGCGGATCACCCACGCCCTGGAGTCCCACGTCCGCGAGGAGACCCACTTCCTCGACGCGTACGAGGAGCTCTGCGAGTCGGTGGAGGACCTGGGCACCCGGTTCCTCATCGACCTGATCCTCGCCGACGAGCGGCGCCACCACGAGCTGTTCGCGCGACTGGCCGCCTCCGCCCGCGGCGACGACGGCCGCCCCGTGATCGTGACCCCGAACCCCTCGGCCGAGGAGGCCCGACGCATCCTCGAGCCCACCCGCCGGTTCCTCGACGCCGAGCAGGAGGACCGCGAGCAGCTGCGCCGGCTCGCCAAGGACCTCGACGGCGTCGCCGACAGCCTGTGGCGGCTCCTCATCCAGCTCATGGACCTCGACACCCGCAAGCACGTGGCGATCCTCGAGTACCTCAAGGAGCGCCTCGAGCAGCGGGCCTAGCCCTCCCGTCCCGTGGCCGCCGCCGGGGGGCGGCCACGGGACCCGATTCGCTCCCCCCGGCGAACCGACCTCAGGAGAGGCCCCCCAGATGACGATCCCGGCCGACCGCCGCTACTCCGCCGACCACGAGTGGGTGCTCGACGGCACCCCCCTCCGGGTGGGGATCACCGCCCACGCCGCCGACGAGCTCGGCGACGTGGTGTTCGTCGACCTCCCCGAGGTCGGCGCTCAGGTGACCGCCGGGGAGGTGTGCGGCGAGATCGAGTCGACCAAGACCGTCAGCGAGCTGTTCGCACCGGTCAGCGGCGAGGTGGTCGCCGTGAACGCCGCCGTGCTCGACGACCCGTCTGTCGTGAACGCCGACCCGTACGGCGACGGCTGGCTCTTCGAGGTCACGCCCAGCGAGGGCGGGCCCACCGTCGAGCTGCTCGACGCCGGCGGGTACCGGGCGCTGATCGCATGACCGGCCCCGGCGTCCTGCCCCGGGGCGCCGACCGGCCGTCGACGGCCACCGGGGCGCTGAGCGTCCTCGACCTCTTCACGATCGGCATCGGGCCGTCCAGCTCGCACACCGTCGGGCCGATGCGGGCCGCCCGCCACGTGGCCCGACGGTGGGCGAGCGGCGCCCTGCCGCCCGGTGAGCGGCGCCTCTGCATCGAGCTGTTCGGGTCCCTCGGCGCCACGGGGATCGGCCACGGCACCGACGGTGCGCTCGTGGCCGGCCTGCGCGGCGCCACGCCCGAGGCCGTCGACCCCGACGACGTCCCCCGGTGGCGCGCCGAGGTGGCCGCCACCGGCCGGATCGACCTGCTCGGCGAGCTGCCGGTGCGCTTCGACCTGACCGAGGACCTCGTGCTCCGGGGCGGGGAGCGGCTCCCGCGCCACTCGAACGGCATGCGCTTCACCCTGCTCGTCGACGGGCAGGCGGTCGACGAGCAGGTGCGCTACTCGATCGGCGGGGGCGCCGTGGTCGACGAGGACGGGAACCCCCTCGTCGCTCGTGAGCACGGCCCGCTGCCGCACCCGTACCGCAGCGGCGCCGAGCTGCTCGCCGAGTGCCGGCGGGCCGGTCGCAGCGTGGCCGAGGTGGCGATGGCCAACGAGGATGCGTTCCGGCCCCGGGAGGACACCGAGGCCGCCCTCGACGCCATCGCCGAGGCGATGCGGGCCTCCATCGAGCGGGGCTGCCGGCGCGAGGGCGTGCTGCCCGGTGGCCTCGACGTCCGCCGTCGGGCACCCGGCCTGCACCGCCAGCTCGTCGCCGCCGAGGGCACCGGGGACGCCCTGCGCGAGCTCGACTGGGTGAGCTGCTTCGCCATCGCCGTGAACGAGGAGAACGCGGCCGGCTCCCGGATCGTCACCGCCCCCACCAACGGGGCGGCCGGCATCGTGCCCGCCGTGCTCGAGCACTACCGCCGCTCGCCCGGCGCCGACCAGGCCGGGGTCCGGCGGTTCCTGCTCGCCGCCGGCGCCATCGGGATCCTCTACAAGGAGGCGGCCTCCGTGTCCGGTGCCGAGGTCGGCTGCCAGGGCGAGGTCGGGTCGGCCTGCTCGATGGCGGCGGCCGGGCTCGCCGAGGTGCTCGGCGGCACGCCCGAGCAGGTCGAGAACGCGGCCGAGATCGGCATGGAGCACAACCTGGGCCTCACCTGCGACCCCGTGGCCGGCCTCGTCCAGGTGCCCTGCATCGAGCGCAACGCCCTGGCCGCGGTGAAGGCGATCACCGCTGCCCGCATGGCCCTCCAGGGCGACGGATCCCACGTGGTGTCCCTCGACCAGGTGATCGCGACGATGCGCGACATCGGCGCCGACATGCACGTGAAGTACAAGGAGACCTCGCTCGGCGGACTCGCCGTGAACGTCGTCGAGTGCTGATCCCGCGGGCCGGGCACCGACCTCGCGCGCCGTCCTAGGCTCCGGGGGTGCCCGGCGCCGTCGACGGACCCCGATCGGTCTACGTGGCCTCGCCGGAGGGCAGGACGGGCAAGTCCGTCGTCGCCCTCGGCCTCGTCGACCTGCTCGTGCGGCGCGTCGAGCGCGTCGGCGTCTTCCGGCCGATCGTCCTCGGCGGCGGTCCGGACCCGCTCGTGCAGCTCCTCCTCGCCCGAGCCGGTTCGGACCTCGACCCGGACGACTGCGTCGGCGTCACCTACGACGACGTCCACGCCGACGACGAGGCCGCGCTGGCCACGATCGTCGAGCGGTACCGGGAGCTGGCCCGGTGCTGCGAGGTGGTCGTCGTGGTCGGCTCGGACTACACGGACGTGGCCACCCCCACCGAGCTGACCGACAACGCCCGCGTGGCCACGAACCTCGGGGCCCCCGTGCTGCTCGTGGTGAGCGCCTTCGAGCGCCGCCCCGACGAGGTGGTGCAGGTCGCCCAGATCGCCATCGAGGAGCTGCGCGACGCCCACGCCACCACGGTCGGCGTCCTGGCCAACCGCTGCCGTCCCGACGACGTCGACGCCACCCGAGCCGCGCTCGGGGCGGTCGGGCTGCCGGCGTGGGCGCTGCCGGAGGTGCCGCTGCTCAGCGCCCCGCGGATCGCGGACCTGCTGCCGGTCCTCGACGGCGAGCTGCTCTTCGGGGACGAGGCGCTCCTCGACCGCGAGGCCGAGGGGATGGTGGTGTGCGGCATGAACGCCGAGCACGTGCTCGAGCGCCTCGTCGACGGGGCGCTGTGCATCACCGCCGGCGACCGGCCCGACATCGTCGTCACGCTCGCCGCCGCCCACGCCGCCGAGGGGTTCCCCACCCTCGCCGGGCTCGTCCTGAACGGCGGGTTCCGGCCCGGCCCTGCCGTGGTCGAGCTCGTGCAGGCGCTCGACGAGCACCTCCCGGTCGTCGTGACGCCCCACACCACCTACGACACCGCCCGCCTCGTCGCCGCCACCCGGGGCACCCTGGCCGGCGGCACGGCGCGCAAGGTCGACCGCGCCCTCGGCGTGTTCGAGGAGCACGTCGACCCCGACGAGCTGCTCGAGGTCCTCGAGGTGCCGCCCAGCACGGTCGTCACCCCGCTCATGTTCGAGGCGCAGCTCCTCGAGCGGGCCCGGGCCGACCGCCGCCACATCGTGCTGCCCGAGGGCGACGAGCCCCGGATCCTCCAGGCCGCGTCGACGCTCCTGTCCCGCCAGGTGGTGGACCTCACCCTCCTCGGCGCCGAGGCGGAGGTCCGGGCCCAGGCTGCCGCGCTGGGCGTCGACATCGACGGCGCTCACATCGTGGACCCTCGCTCCTCGGAGCTGCTCGAGCCGTTCGCGGCGGAGTACGCCCGGCTGCGGGCCCACAAGGGGGTCACCCTCGAGCTGGCCCGCGACCTGATGCGCGACGTGTCCTACTTCGGCACGATGATGGTCCACACCGGGCGGGCCGACGGGATGGTGTCCGGCGCCGCCCACTCGACCGCCCACACGATCACGCCGGCCTTCGAGATCATCAAGACCGCGCCCGGGGTGAACATCGTGTCCTCGGTGTTCTTCATGTGCCTGGCCGACCGCGTCCTCGTCTACGGCGACTGCGCGGTCATCCGCGACCCCACGGTGGAGGAGCTGGCCGACATCGCGATCTCCGCGGCCGAGACCGCCGCCGCGTTCGGCATCGAGCCCCGCGTGGCGATGCTGTCGTACTCCACCGGCGAGTCCGGGGCGGGCACCGACGTGGACAAGGTCCGGGCCGCCACCGACCTCGTGCGGTCCCGCCGCCCCGACCTCTCCGTCGACGGCCCCCTGCAGTACGACGCCGCCGTCGACGCCTCGGTGGCGGCGGCCAAGCTCCCCGGCTCCTCGGTGGCCGGCCGGGCCACGGTCTTCGTGTTCCCCGACCTCAACACCGGCAACAACACCTACAAGGCGGTGCAGCGCTCCGCCGGTGCGGTGGCGATCGGCCCGGTGCTCCAGGGCCTGGCCAAGCCGGTCAACGACCTGTCCCGCGGCGCGACCGTGCGGGACATCGTCAACACCGTCGCCATCACGGCGATCCAGGCGCAGACCGCCGGCCGCTGACGGGCGGCGCCCCCCGGGGTCAGCCGCGGATCTGCTGGGCCAGGTAGTGGGCCTCGCCCACCTGGCGGACGAGCTCGAGCTGCGATTCGAGCCAGTCGGCGTGCTCCTCCTCGCCGACGAGGATCTTCTCGAGCAGCTCGCGGGTGCCGTTGTCGCCCCGCTCGACGGCCAGCGCGATGCCCCGGTTGAGCCGCTCGACCGCCGCCTTCTCGAGGTCGAGGGCCAGCTCGAGCTTCTCGACGGCCGTCTCGCCGACCCGAACGGTGCCGAGGCGCTGGAGGTTGGGCATCCCCTCGAGGTACAGGATCCGCTCGATCAGCTCGTCGGCGTCCTTCATCTCGTCGATCGACTCGTCCCGGAACCGCTCCTCGAGTCGCTCGTACCCCCAGTTCCCGAACATCTTGGCGTCCAGGTAGTACTGGTTGATCGCCGTGAGCTCGGCGGTGAGCACGTCGTTGAGCAGCTCGATGACGTCGGCGTCGCCTTGCATGTCGTCTCCTCGGGGTCCGGGTGGCTCCCGAGGCTACGTCACGCCGTCGCCGTGGGCAGGGGGAGGCTCAGGCGGCGGGGGAGCCGGCCAGCGACGTGCGGATCGACACGTGGGACTCGATGAGCCGCTCGAGCTCGGGGTGGCAGCCGCCGCAGCGGCTGCCGGCCCCGCACAGGGCGGCCACCTCGGGGACGCTGGCGGCTCCGGCGATCACGCTGGCGGACACCGCCCGGTCCGAGACGCGGCGGCAGGAGCAGACGATCACGCGACGCCCCCGACGACCTCGAGCGGCGCGCCGGCGGCGACGAGCCGGGTGGCGGTGGCCATCGACACCGGCACGGTCTGCGGGTACCGGTGCAGGACCCCGGTGACCTCGGCGCGGGCTCGGGTCCCGGTCCCGAGGATGCGCACCCGCTCCACCCGGCGGAACCCGGCGGCGCGCGCGGCCCGGGCGAGCGCTGCGGCGGCGGGGCGGTGGGCCATCGGGTCTGCGGCCATGCGGTCCTTCTCGGGTCCAGGGGGCCTGTCTGGCGGCCGCCCAGCGGCGTTCCCAACTGATGTTAAGCACTCCTGATCCTGGCTGGCAAGGGGTCGTCTCGCCGTCTGCGGGCCGAGGCTGACGGCCGAGCCGGAGGGTCCTTCGCCCCTGTTCGGGGCGCCGGCCAGGGGGCAGGGTGGGAGGCAGCCACCGATCGCACGTGCGCGAGGAGGACCCGCGATGTCCGACGCCATCGGACCCGTCCGGGAGACCGACGCCTTCGCCTTCCGCATGGAGCGCGACCCGCTCCTGCGCTCGACGATCACGGCGGTGTTCCTGCTCGACCGGGCCCCGGACTGGGACCGCCTCGTCGAGCGCGTGGAGCGGGCCACCCGCGTGGCCCCCACCTTCCGGGCCCGGCTGGAGCCGAGCCCGGTCGCGCTCGCCGCCCCCCGGTGGGTGCTCGACCCCGACTTCGACCCGGCGTGGCACCTGCGGCGGGTGGCCGCCCCCCGTCCTCGGACCCTCGAGACGGTGCTCGAGCTGGCCCGGGTCTCGGCGATGGCCGCCTTCGACCCGGCCCGACCCCTGTGGGAGCTGACCCTCGTGGAGGGCCTCGAGGGCGGCCAGGCGGCGCTGCTGCTCAAGGTCCACCACGCGCTCACCGACGGCGTGGGCGGCCTCGCGCTGGCCGAGCACGTGGTGGATCGGTCCCGCCGCCCGGCCGATCTCGGGCCGCTCCCGCCGCTGCCGGAGCCGGACGACGACGGCGGGCTGGTCGGCGCGGTCGCCGACGGGGTGGGGCGCTGGGCGCGCGTCGCCACCGGCGCGGCAGCTGTGGCCCCCCGGGCGCTCGGGCGGGCGCTGCGGGACCCGGTCGGCGCGGTCCGCTCGTCGGCCCGGACCGTGGGCTCGCTGGCCCGCTTCCTGCGCCCGGTGGTCGTCACCCGCTCGCCGATCATGACCGAGCGCCGCCTGCGTTGGGACCTCCAGCGCCTCGACGTCCCGCTCGACGCCCTGCGCGCGGCCGGCAAGGCGGCCGACGGGACGCTCAACGACGCGTTCCTCGCTGCGGTCACCGGCGGGCTGCGCTGCTACCACGAGCGCCACGGCTCGGCCGTGTGCACGCTGCGGGTGACGATGCCGATCAACATGCGCCGCCCGGAGGACCCGGTGGCCGGCAACCGGATCACGCTCGTGCGCTTCGACGTGCCCGTGGCCGAGCCCGACCCCGTCCGCCGGATGCGCGAGATCGGCGAGCAGGCCGCCGCCTGGCGCCGCGAGCCCGCCCTCGGCTTCTCCCAGGCCGCGGCCGGGCTGCTCAACCTGCTGCCGGTCCCCGTGACCGCCGGGATGCTCAAGCACGTCGACCTGCTGGCCAGCAACGTGCCGGGGTTCTCCCAGCGCGTCTACGTGGCCGGCGCCCGGGTCGACGCGATGTACGCGTTCGGGCCCACGGTCGGCGCCGCCGCCAACCTCACGCTCATGTCCTACGTCGACACCTGCCACCTCGCCATCACGACCGACCAGGGCGCGGTGCCGGACCCGGCGGTGTTCCTCGAGTGCCTGCGGGCCGGCTTCGACGAGGTGCTGGACCTCGTGGGCGCGGCTACGCCACCCGGGTGACGAGCCGGCGGCCCGAGAGCCGATCGAGGCGGATCGCGAGGCGCGGGTCCTCGAGGCGCCGCTGCGCCTCCGCCCGGGCCGCGGCCACGACCTCGGGGGCGCGGTCTTCGGCCATGGCGTTCACGCCCATCACCGCCAGCGTGTCCGGCTCCGGCTCGAAGCACAGCACCTTGGCCCCCGCCTGGCGCAGGCGGGACAGCTCGCGGTGCAGGGTGCGGTGGGCGGCCAGCCGGACGATCCCGTCCGGCGTGCGGGCCCGGCCGCCGTGGGCCGACAGCGGCGCGATGGCCACGACGAGGTCGGGGCGGTGGGGCAGCAGCACGTCGGCGTTGGTGGGGGAGTGGGCGCCGCCGTCGACGAGCTGCTCGCCGGCCACGGGCACCGGCGCGAAGTAGCCGGGGATGGCGCACGAGGCGGCCACGCCGCGCCCGAGCGAAGGGGTGGGCGACCCGGGCCGGCCGAGCACCACTCGCCGTCCGTCGGCCCGGCGCACGGCGCAGGCGAGGAACCCCTCGGGCCAGCGGCCCCCGTCCGGGCGGTCGAGGAGCGAGGTGTGCTCGGTGATGTCGATCCGGCCGGGCGGCAGCAGCGTGGCTGCCGCGAGCATGGGGCGGATCGCCCACGGGCGGCGCAGCGCGGCGAGTGCGGCCCGACCCGACGGCGGGCGCCAGCCCCGCAGCATCGCGGCGAGCGTGAACGGCGGGAGGTCGCGGCGGCGGTCGCCGAAGGACCGGAACAGCACGCGGCCCTCCGGGCTCACCGGCTCGTCCGCCATGTAGGCGGCGAGGTCGGGGGCTGAGCCCCCGAGGCGCAGCACGGCGCCGGTGACCGAGCCGGCCGAGGTGCCGACGATGACGTCGGCGTCGCGGGGGTCCCAGCCGGTGCGCTCCGCGAGCGCGGCGAGCACGCCGGCGTGGTACGCCTGGCCGACCATCCCGCCCGCTCCCAGCACCAGTCCGATCCCGGCCATCGTCACCCTTCCTCGCCCGGACGTGGCCCCTGGCTACCCGCCGGTGCCGCAGCACAGACCGCGTCCGCTGTCCGATCGTGACGTTAGCCACACCCGGGCCGGCCGCCGGTGACGCCACCGCCTAGGTGATGAACGAGATGCGCCCGCTCGGCTCGAGCACCGCGGCCCGCACCGTGGCCAGGTCGGCGATGCCCTGCTGGCGCGCCGCCTCGAGCAGCTCGGCCATGGGGAGCCGCTCGCTCGCGAGCGCCGCATCGATCGGCTCGCCGTCGCGCACGAGGAGGACCGGCAGGCCGTCCACCACGTCGGCCACCCGCCGGAAGCGCCAGGTGAGGTAGGAGAGCGCGGTCACCCACAGGGCGATCGTCGACACCGCGAGGACCGCTCCGGTGATCGACATGTCCTCCTGGGTGACGCCCTGCTGCACGATGTCGCCCACCACGACGAGCAGGAGCATCTCGAACGGCGCCATGTCGGCGAGGGTCCGCCGGCGCAGTCCCCGGGTCAGCGCCAGCAGGAACAGGAAGGTGATGCTGGCTCGCAGGACGATCTCCATCAGGCGGCCCTCCTCGTCACGGCCACACCCGCACCGACACCGGCACGTGGACGACGACCTCGTCGTCGTCCACCACGCCCACGCGCCCGGAGCCGCCCCGCTGGCGGGACGGCTCGGCCTTCCAGTCGAAGGCCAGGACGACGACCTCGCCGGTGGGCGGCTCGAGCTCGAACACGGTGAGGTCGCCCATCGTCCGCTCCGCGGAGGGCTCGGGATAGAGGCGCTGGTGGTCGAACAGCGCGAGCAGCTCGGTCGAGACGGCCACCTCGACCGGCCCGTCGAAGCCGCCGTCGCGGCGGACCCGCACCTCGAAGGGGGTGGCCAGACCCGGGCGGGTGACCGTGGGGGCCGAGACCTCGAGCCCGTAGCCCGCCCCGGCCGCGGTCCGGGTGCGCTGGTCGGGTCCGAACGCGTCGACGAGCCCCAGTCCGTCGAGCCCGACGACGACCAGGAGCAGCGTCAGGGCGGCGGTGGTGGCGAGGTGGAGCCGGGAGCGGTGGCCCCGGCCCCCGGTCGCCTCGTCAGGGACCGTGGGCGGCGGTGGGGGCACGCCCCAGGTGTTCCCCAAGGCGGGCGGGGGCAGACGGTCGGGCGCTCGGCGGGGTCAGGAGGTCATGCCGCCGAGGCCGACGAGGCCCCGGGCCAGCTCGATCTCGCCCATGTGGCGCAGGCCGTGCTGGTAGATCCAGCACTCGATGGCGTCGAGGAGGGTGATGCCCGCCTCGCCGGCCACTCGGGCGCTGTAGGTGCTGGCCACCACCGGCGGCAGCGGGCGGGGGACGACGACGTTCGTGAGGCTGGCCGGGTCGAGCCCCGCCAGCCACGACTCGGTGCGGGCGAACACCGCGTCCATGTACTCGATGAACGCCTCGTAGTCCCCGATGCGCTGGTGGATCATGTCCGAGACCGGGCGCTCCTTGCCGTGGTCGTCGATCGCCATCTGCACCCGGGCCTGCCAGTCGGCGTCCCAGATGAGGCCCTCGCCGCAGAGGATCCCGGCCGAGGTGTCCTGCATGTTCACGTAGTGGAACAGCGAGAACGCGATCGGCAGCACGCCCTCGCGCTCGAAGTGGTTCACGTGCTCGGGTCCCATCGTGGCCGTGGCGTCCTCGTAGAGCGAGTGCATGGCCCGCATCCGGCGGCGGAGGGAGTCGAGCAGGAGGTCCATGCGAGGACCGTAAGTATTGCCATGCAATATGTCAATAGATAGGGTGGGCCGGGTGCGGGCCAGCCAGCGACGCCACCGGGTCATCGACGTCAGCGCCGACCGGGCCTGGGCGGTGATCAGCCGGCCCGAGCTGCTCCACCTGTGGTTCCCCGGGATCGTCGGCTGCACGGTCGAGGGGTCGACCCGCACGATCACCACCGGCATGGGGCTCCAGCTGGCCGAGGACCTGCTCACCAACGACCCCCTGCAGCGGCGCTTCCAGTACCGCATCGCCGGGGGCGTGTTCCGCGAGCACCTCGCGTCGATCGACGTGCTGCCGCTCGCGGACGATCGCTGCGTCGTCGTCTACGCCAGCGACGCCGACCCGGCCACGATGGCAATCATCCTCGGCGGCGCCATGGAGGGCGCGCTGGCCGAGCTGGCCCGCCAGCTCGAGTCCGGCGAGGGCCCCGCCGTCGAGGCGGTCGACGGCACCACCCACCCCCGCCCCGAGGAGGCCTGACCGTGGGTCGCAAGATCCTCTTCGTCACCACCGACCAGCAGCGCTACGACACCCTCGGCTGCAACGGCGGGATCGTCGGGCGCACGCCGGTGATCGACGGCCTCGCCGCCGCCGGCATCCGCTACGAGCGGGCCGTGCCCCAGTCCGTGGTGTGCATGCCGTCGCGCTCGACGATGCTCACCGGCCAGCACCCGAGCACCCACGGCGTGTGGATGAACGGCGTGGCCCTGCCCGTCGACGCCCCCTCGGTGGCGGCCGAGCTGCACCGGGCCGGGTACCGCACGGCGCTCGTCGGCAAGCCTCACTTCGAGCCGTTCCTCGACCCCTTCGGACGCTTCACCGAGAACCGCCTGGCCCGCGACGGGGTGCCCACGGTGCCCTCGCCGTGGCACGACGGCAGCGTGGGGCCCCACCGGGGCTTCGAGCACTACGAGCTCGCCACCCACAGCCCGATGGGGGGCCTGCACTACGCCCGGTTCATCCAGTCGCAGCACCCCGAGGCGGCGGCCGGCTTCTACGCCGTGCTCGACCGCGACCTCGAGGTGAACGCCGAGGGCGGCGGCGACACCGGCGCGCCGCAGGTGAAGGACAACCCGGTGCCGCGGGAGCTGTACCACACCGACTGGGTGGCGGACCGCACGATCGCCTGGCTCGACGGCCTCGACGACGACGAGGACTGGTTCGTGTGGATGAGCTTCCCCGACCCCCACCACCCGTGGGACCCGCCGGCGTCGGAGCTGGGCCGCGTCGACTGGCGCGAGGTGCCGCTGCCACCCGGGTACCCGGCGGACCGGGCCGAGCGCGAGCGGATCCTCGATGCCAAGCCCCGCCACTGGCGGCTCTGGTACGACGGCACGCTCGTCTCCAACTACGAGGCGCCGACCCAGTGGGTGCCGGCCACCCTCACCGACGACCAGGTCCGCGAGGTGTGGGCCCGCAACGCCGTGGAGCTGGAGCTGATCGACGAGGCCGTGGGCCGGGTGCTCGGGGCGATCGCCGCCCGGGGCTGGGCCGACGACGTGGACGTGGTGTTCACCACCGACCACGGCGAGCTCCAGGGCGACTTCGGGCTGCTGTTCAAGGGCCCGTACCACGTCGACGCGCTGATGCGGCTGCCGCTCATCTGGCGGCCGGCGCCGTCGGCCGCGGTGGACCCGGCGGTGGTCACGGCCCCGGTCGGGCTCGTCGACCTCGCCCCCACGTTCTGCCGCATCGCCGGGCTGCCCGAGCCCGAGTGGATGGAGGGCCAGGCGCTGCCGGTCGATGACGCCGACGCCGAGGCCCGGGGCTTCGAGGCCGTCCTCACCGAGTGGGACAGCGAGGTGCTCGGCGTGGAGGTCCACGTCCGCACGATCACCCGCGACGGCTGGGTGTGCACCACCTACGGCCCGGGCACCGTGCACGACGGCACCGAGGGCGAGCTCTACGACCTGGCCGACGACCCGCTCCAGCAGGTCAACCGCTGGGACGACCCCGCCTGCGCCGCGATCCGCGACGACCTCGTGGCCGACCTCCGGGCTCGCCAGCGCCCGCCCCGCACCCCCCGCCTCCCCCTCGACGCGCCCGTGTGACGAGATCTGTGCGGGTTTCGGTGCGCATGCTGCAGCCGAACCCGCACAGATCTCGTGTCAGGGGGCGGTGCGGTAGTCGCCGAAGGGCTCGTCGCGCTCGCTGAGGGCCGTGGTGAGGCCCTCGGTGCGCATCTTCTCGATGAAGGCGTGGAACGACGGCTGGTGGGTGCCGAGCGCGCAGAGCTCGGTGCCGGCCCGGATCGACTGGCGGATCCCCATGTGCTCCATCGCCCGGTGCACCGTGCGCTTGTTGAGGGCCACGACGTCCGGCGGCAGCTTGGCGATCCGCTCCGCGACCGCGAGCACCTCCTCCTCGAGCCGCTCGGCCGGGAAGGCCCGGTTGGCCCAGCCGAGGCGCACCGCCTCCACCCCGGAGATCGAGTCGCCGGTGACCATCATCTCCATCGCCGCCCGCATCCCGAGCAGCCAGGCGTGGAACTGCATGTCGGGCACCCCGAAGCGCACCGCCGGGTAGCCCATCTGCGCGTCCTCGGCCACGTAGACGAGGTCGCAGCCGGTGGCCAGCTCGCTCCCGCCGGCCAGGCAGTACCCGTGCACCTGGGCGATCACCGGCTTCGACAGGTCCCAGATGCCCATCCAGGTCTCGGTGACGTGGCGGGGCCACTGCCCGTCGCCCGGCGCGGCGAAGCTCGGGTAGTCGTGGCCCTCGTTGCCGCCGCCCAGGTCGTAGCCGGCCGAGAAGCACGGGCCGGCGCCCCGCACGATCATCACCCGCACCTCGGGGTCGAGGTCGCCCGCCTGGAGCGCGGCGACGAGCTGGCCCCGCAGCGGGTGGTTGAGCGCGTTGCGCTTCTCGGGCCGGTTGAGGGTGATGCGCCGCACGTGGGGCGCGGGGTCGTCGACGAGGACGAGGTCCCCGCCGCCCGGGCCGTCCGCCGTGCGGGTGTCGCCGCTGCCGTAGTCGCTCAACTGCCGTCCTTCGCTCGTGGGTGCCAGGGGTCTCGGCGGGTGGCCGGGTCAGCGCAGCGCCTTCGGGTCCATGTCGGAGGACAGCCGGGCCAGCGCCTTCTCGGGCACCTCGTCGATCGGGGTGGCCACCTCGCCGACGGTGGGGCCGATGCGGTCGGCCAGCGGCCGCAGGGCGTCGAGGTCGAAGCCGTAGAGCGCGGCGGCGTTCTCCGACAGCAGCTTGCGCACCTCGGCTGGGTCGACGCTGCTGAACCGGGCCCGGAGGTGCTCGCGGGTGTAGGGGTGGGTGCCCTCGTCGTGGGGGTAGTCGCTGCCCCACATGAAGCGATCGATCCCGATCTCGTGGCGGACGGCCACGTCGGCGTCGCTCGGCATGCTCACCCCCATCCACACGTTCTGGTGGAAGTACTCCACCGCCCGCCGCTTCAGCACCTGGTCGTCGGTGTAGCGGATCTCCCCGGTGGCGCCCTGGGTGCGGATCATGTCGAGGATCCGGTCGAGCCCCTCGAGCAGCGGCGGCACCCACGAGCAGCCGGCCTCGGTGAGCACCAGCTTGAGCCGGGGGTGGCGCTCGAGCACGCCGGCCAGCATGAGCTGCACGAACGGGCGCTGCGAGTAGAAGACCACCTCGTTGATGTAGAGCAGCATCGAGGTGGGGTAGGGGCCGTAGTCCGGGTTGCCGGTGCCGCTGTGCACGTTGACCGGGATCTCGAGGTCCTCGCACAGCGACCACAGCGGCTCGTAGACCGGGTCGTAGAGCGGCTTCACCCACGTCACGTCGGGCGGGATGTTCGGGAGCAGGATCCCGCCCCGCAGCCCGTGCTCCGTGATCCAGCGGACGTCCTCGATCGCGTCGTCGACGTCGTTGAGGAAGATCTGCCCCACGCCGGCGCGCCGCTCCGGGGCCTCGGCGCAGAAGTCGACCAGCCACCGGTTGTGGGCGTGGACCCCGGCCCGGCGGTGCCGGTACTCCTCGGCGGTGGGGGGCTTGGCGAAGAGGACGAAGCTCGGGAAGAAGGGCGGCACGGTGTTCGGGAAGAGCACCTCGCCGACCACGCCGTCGGCCTCCTGCTGGCGGTTGCGCATCTCGGTGTCCCAGTTGCGCAGCCGGCGGTCGTCGCCGAGGTCCCGGTACGGGTTCTCGTACCGGCCCCGCCAGGCGTCGAAGTCGTCGCGCAGGTCGGGGTCGAGGTACTCGCGGTAGGCGGCGTGGCTGCCGCCGGCGTGGCAGTCCGCCGAGATGACGATGTAGCGCTCGTCGTCGGCCAGCCCCCCGGCTGCGGCCGCGTCGTCGGTGACGGTCATGCGATCCCCCTCGTCGTCAGCCAGAACCCTAGGACTAGAACCGGTTCTAGTGCGAGCGGGTGCCCACCTCGCGGCGTTGCTCCCCGTTCGGTACGCGGCCCAGCGCGCGAACCGGCGGCCGGTCGATCCTCGTCGGACCGCCGGCCGCCGGCGGCGCGTCGGGCCTCGCCCGCCCCCGAGCGATGCCGACGCAGCTGGGGGGATCTGGCCCTACTCGATCTCCTCCAGGTCGATCGACGTGGAGAAGGCGCCGAGGAGATCCCGGGCCGACACGATCCCGACGAGCTCGCCGTCCTCCTCGACGAGGATGTGGCGCACGTAGTTGAGGAGCATCTCGTTGGCCACCTCCACCACGGGGGCGGAGGCGTCGGCCCAGATGAGCTCGGTCGAGGCGACCTCGCCGGCGGTGACCTCGTCCATCGGGGCCCGCCGGGCGAGCGCGCCCACGAGGTCGCGCTCGGACACGACGCCGACCACCCGGCCCTCCTCGCGGACCACTGCGGCACCGACCTGGCCGGCGGCGAGCGCATCGGCCACCTCGAGCAGCGTGGCGGACGGGGGGACCTCGGTGACGGCGTCGGCGGTGAACGTCGACACCGGCAGATCGGCCACTGCAGCTCGCTCGTCCATCGGGTGCTCCTTCCCTCTGACTGCCCTCAATCTCCCAGGCCCCTCCGCGGCTTCAAAGGGGCGAAGGTCCCGACCCGGCGGCCGGTCGTCCTGGTCCCGAACCCGCCCGCGCCGGGTCGGTCCGGGCCCTCTCGTCGCCCCCGGTACCCTTTGCCGGTGGCCCGACGAGCGACCGCCCCCCGCCCCACCGACTCGTGAACATCGAGCGGCAGCTGCTGGCGGGCGCCCTGCTCGTCCTGCTCGGGGTGTTCGCGTCACGCCTGTCGAGCCGCCTCGGCGTGCCGGCGCTCCTGCTCTTCCTCGGCCTCGGCATGCTGGCCGGCTCCGACGGCATCGGCGGGATCGAGTTCACCGACGCCGAGCTGGCCCAGGCGATCGGCGTCGTCTCCCTCGCGCTCATCCTCTTCGACGGCGGCCTGTCCACCGCGTGGGACGACGTCCGACCGATCGCGGTGCGCGGCGCGGTCCTGGCCACGATCGGCGTGGTCCTGACGGCGGCGGTGGTCGGCGTCGCCGCCGCGGCCATCCTCGACGTGCCGCTCGAGGTCGGCCTGCTCCTCGGCTCGATCATCTCCTCGACCGACGCGGCCGCGGTGTTCGCCATCCTCCGGGCTCGCAAGGCCGGGCTGACGGGCGGCATCCAGCCGACGCTCGAGCTCGAGTCCGGCGCCAACGACCCGATGGCCGCCCTGCTCACCGTCACGATGATCTCGGTCGTCCAGGGCGACAGCGGGAACCCGCTCGAGACCGCCGGGCTGGCGATCCTGCAGCTCGGGCTGGGCTGCCTGCTCGGCTTCGCGGCCGGCTGGCTCGCCGTGCGGCTCATCAACTGGCTGACGGTCGACACCGAGGGCCTCTACCCCGTGCTCACGCTCGCCACCACCCTCGGCACCTACGCGGGGACCACCCAGCTCGGCGGCAGCGGCTTCATCGCGGCGTACTGCTGCGGCATCTACCTCGGCAACCACGAGGTGATCCACCGCAAGAGCATCATCCGGTTCCACGCCGCGCTCGGGTGGCTGGCCCAGATCACGATGTTCCTCGTCCTCGGGCTCCTCGTCTTCCCCTCCCGGCTGCCCGAGGTGGCCGGCTCGGCCCTCCTCGTTGCCGTCGCCCTCACCCTGCTGGCCCGGCCGATCAGCGTGGTCCTGTGCCTCCTGCCGTTCCGGGTGCCGTGGCGGCAGCAGGCGGTCATCTCCTGGGTGGGCCTGCGCGGCGCGGCGCCGATCATCCTGGCCACCTTCCCGCTCGTCGAGGGCATCCCCGAGGCGCAGCTGATCTTCGACGTCGTGTTCTTCGTCGTGCTCACCTCGGTGCTGCTCCAGGGGACCACCCTCGAGCCGGTGGCCCGGTTCTTCGGCGTGACGGGCCCGTTCGTCGACCGCCGGCCCGCACCGCTCGAGCCCGGCGTGCCCTTGCCGGACGGGACGGCGCTGCGCCAGGTGCACATCCCCCACGGCGCCTACGGCGACGGCCGCCCGCTCGTGGGCGCCGGCCTGCCGCCGGGCGCGCTCGTCGTCCTCGTGGAGCGCGAGGGCGCCTACATCGTCCCCACCGGCACCACGAAGCTCCACGGCGGCGACCGGGTGCTCGTGCTCGCCGACGACGACGCGTTCGCCGCCGCGCAGGCGCTCCTCACCGCCCCCGTCGACGGCGACGCCGACTGAGCCCGGCGCCGGACGCGGCTCCGGTCAGCCCGGGCGGATCAGATCAGGCCGAGGGCGAGCATGGCCCGGCTGACCCGCAGGAAGCCGGCGATGTTGGCCCCCACGACGTAGTTGCCCGGCGCCGCGAACTCCTCGGCGGTCTCGTAGCAGGAGTCGTGGATGCTGCGCATGATCTCCCGCAGCCGATCCTCGGTGTGCTCGAAGGTCCACGAGTCCCGGGAGGCGTTCTGCTGCATCTCCAGCGCCGAGGTGGCGACGCCACCGGCGTTGGCGGCCTTGCCCGGGCCGAAGGCGACGCCGGCGTCGTGGAAGTGGCGGATGGCGACGGGCGTGCAGGGCATGTTGGCCCCCTCGGCGACGACCGTGCAGCCGTTGCGGATGAGTGCCAGCGCGTCCTGGCCGGAGAGCTCGTTCTGGGTGGCGCAGGGGAGGGCGACGTCGCAGGGGACGCTCCACACCGCGGTGTGGTCGGCGACGGTGGCGTCGCGGCGCTGCTCGACGTACTCGCGGATCCGGCCGCGGCGCTCGAGCTTGATCTCCTTCACCAGGTCGAGGTCGAGGCCCTTCTGGTCGATCACCACGCTGTCGGAGTCTGAGCAGGCCACCACCCGACCGCCGAGCTGGTGGACCTTCTCGATCGCGTAGATCGCCACGTTGCCGCTGCCGGACACGACGACGGTCTTGCCGTCGAGCGACTCGCCCCGGGCCTTCAGCATCTCCTCGGCGAAGAACACGGTGCCGTAGCCGGTGGCCTCGGTGCGCACCAGCGCCCCGCCCCAGTCGGTGCCCTTGCCGGTGAGCACACCCGACTCGTAGCGGTTGGTGATCCGCTTGTACTGGCCGAACAGGTAGCCGATCTCGCGGCTGCCCACGCCGATGTCGCCTGCGGGCACGTCGGTGTACTCGCCGATGTGGCGGTACAGCTCGGTCATGAAGCTCTGGCAGAACCGCATGATCTCGCCGTCGGACCGGCCCTTCGGATCGAAGTCCGACCCGCCCTTGCCGCCGCCGATCGGCATGCCGGTGAGCGCGTTCTTGAAGGTCTGCTCGAAGCCGAGGAACTTGATGATCCCGAGGTAGACGGAGGGGTGGAAGCGCAGCCCGCCCTTGTACGGCCCGAGGGCGCTGTTGAACTCCACCCGGAAGGCGCGGTTGATGTGGATCTCGCCCCGGTCGTCGGTCCACGGGACCCGGAAGATGATCTGGCGCTCGGGCTCGCAGATGCGCTCGATGATCTTCTGCTCGGCCAGCTCGGGCTGCTTGGCCAGGACGGGGCCGATCGACTCGAGGACCTCGCGAGCCGCCTGGTGGAACTCGTCCTCGCCGGGGTTGCGGCGGATGACGTCCGCCAGCACGCCCTCCAGCTTCTCGTCGATCACCACGTCCTCCACTGACCTGAACGGAACCTTGACGGCAAGGCTAGGGACGCACCGCCCCCGCCTCCGAATCGAGGCCCCGGTCGTGGGTCACGCCCGGGGGCCGGACGCGACGCAGCCACCCCGGAGGGTGGCTGCGCCGTTTCCCGACCGGCCGGAGCACGCCGGCCGGAAGAGCGGGAGATCAGGCCTCGTGGCGCTCCAGCTTCTTCATGTGCCGGAAGCCGAGGACGGTGAGGACCGCCATCGCAGCAGCGGCGACGAAGGCGCCGATGGCGGCGTAGAAGGCGATCCGGCCGACGGTGGACCAGGCGTAGGCGCTCAGCAGGAGGCCACGCAGGGTCTCGCCCTTGAACAGCGTCTCCCGCTGCCCGCTCAGCTGGGCGACCTTGGCCTCGAGCTCGGCGATCTCCGCCTCGGAGGCGCCGGACTCCTGGGCGGCGGCGAGCTCGGCCTTGGCCTCGTTGACCGTGTCGCCCATCTCGGCGTAGGTCTGGCCGCCACCGATGTTGGCCAGGTGGCCGTCGATGAAGCTGGCGTAGGCCTCCGCCTCACGCCCGGTGTCGACGAAGGCGCCGCCGAACTTCGCGAGGTCGTCGCGCCCCTCCTCCCTCAGCTCCTCAGCGGAGGGGAAGTAGATCTTCTGGGCGCTGAGCTCGTCCTTGACGTAGCCGTCGGAGAAGTTCGCTCCCCACAGGAGGAGGGACCCGGCGACCACGAGGGCGATCGTGAGGACGAGACCGGTCAGGCTGAGCACCCGGTCGATCGTCTTGCGGGTGATCTTGATCGGCTCGTCGGCCACGGCGGCACTGGACACGACGTCGCTGCTGGCGTAGGTGCTCATCGGTGCTCCTGTTCGCTCCTGCATCGATCGCTCTGATCGATGTCCCCGACGCTACGAGACCCCCTGCGAGCGGGTCAGGGGCAAAGGTCCCGGACCGGCGAGGACCTCGGATGTGTCCCGCGGGCCCCGAGGGGCCCGAAGCCGACGGGCCCGGGCGCGCCGGGGCCCCGGCCGCAGGTGCGGACCGGGGCCCCGGGGCGTGCTCGCGGGTCGCCTACGCGGCCAGGCCGCTGCGCTCCAGGATGTGGACGCCGCAGGCCGAGCCCAGGCCGATCACGTGGGCCAGGCCCACCTTGGCGCCCTCGATCTGGCGGTCGCCGGCCTCGCCGCGGAGGTGGTGGCAGATCTCCCAGATGTTGGCGATGCCGGTGGCGGCGATCGGATGGCCCTTCGACTGCAGGCCGCCCGACACGTTCACCGGCGTCTTGCCGTCGCGCCAGGTGGCCCCGCTCAGGAAGAAGTCGGCGGCCCCGCCGGGCTCGCACAGCTCGAGGTTGTCGTAGTGGACGAGCTCGGCGGTGGCGAAGCAGTCGTGGAGCTCGACGAGGTCGAGGTCCTCGGGACCGACGCCGGCCTGCTCGTAGGCCTGGCGGGCGGCGAGGCGGGTGAGCGTGTTGACGTCGGGGAGGACCTGGCAGGCCTCCTGCCACGGGTCGCTCGTGAGGACCGAGGCCGAGATCTTCACGGCCCGGCGCTGCTGCTCGAGCGACAGGGTCTTCAGCTTCGACCCCGACACGACGACCGCGGCGGCCGCGCCGTCGCAGTTGGCCGAGCACATCGGCCGCGTGTTCGGGTAGGCGATCATGACGTCGTTCTTGATCTCGTCGAGCGTCATTCGCTTCGTGTAGGCGGCGAGCGGGTTCAGCGTGGAGTGCGCGTGGTTCTTCTCGCTGATCCGGGCGAAGAGGTCGAACGGCTCGCCCTCGTAGGGGTGCTTGTGCAGGTACTGCATGCCGACCTGCGCGAACACGCCGGGCATCGTGTTGGTGCCGATGCGCCCGTCGGTGGAGGTGACGGCGCCGAAGCGGCCGCGGGGCTCGAACACCTTCTTGTCCGACTTCGGCGTGCCGCCCCCGCCGAGGAGGCCGGCGCCGGCCAGCTTCTCGACGCCGACGGCGAGGCCCATGTCGCACTCGCCGGCCTTCACCGCCATGATCGCCGTGCGCAGCGCGGTGGCGCCGGTGGCGCACGCGTTGGCCACGTTGTAGACGGGGATGCCGGTCTGGCCGATCTGCTTCTGCAGCTGCTGGCCGATCCCGGCCGCCGCCTCCATCAGGTTGCCGGCGGCCAGCACCCCGATGTCGCGCATCGTGACGCCGGCGTCGGCGAGGGCGCCGAGCGCGGCCTCCGAGGCCAGGTCGACGGCGTCCTTGTCCGGGTGCTTCCCGAACTTGGTCATGGTGATCCCGAGGATCCAGATGTCGTCAGCCACGGTTGCTCCTCAGCGCTCGATGGGCTCGAACCCGAAGCCGATGGCCTCGGTGCCCTCGTCGTCGGTCCCGACCACGTAGGTCGCCAGCTTCACCTTCATCCCGAGCTTCACGTGCTCGGGGTCCGGCTCGACGTTGATCACGTTGCCCCGCACGCTCGTGCCGTCGCAGTCCACGACGCCGGCGACGAACGGGACCGGCACGCCGGGAGCGGCGAAGGCGACGATCGTGTAGGCGGTGAGCTCGCCCTCGGTGGCCACGCGGGCGTCGCTGAACTCGGTGCCCGAGCACGACGCGCACGCGTTGCGCCGGTCGAAGAACCGAGCTCCGCAGCTCGTGCACTCCTTGGCCACCAGGTGCGGGTCGTCGCCCAGCACGAGGTAGTCGACGATCGGGACGGCAGCGGCCATGGGCCCCCCTTGCGGTTCGGGTCTGTCGAACCCATTCGCTACCACCTCGCACGCGCCGTGAAGAAATCTCCGGGCGCGGGGCGGCTCACTCGTCGGCGTAGGTCCAGTCCGGCTGCTTGAGTCGCTGGCGCAGGTCGTAGGTGGCGACCCCGTCGGCCACGTCGACGAGCTTGGGGGGATCGATGCGCCGCTCCGGCACCGAGCACCGGCCGGCGAGGTGGAGGGCGAACTCCTCGGGGAACTCGCGCAGCACGCTCGAGATCATCACCTGCTCCTCGGCGGCGAGGTAGCAGCGGGTCTGGTCGGTGACCGTGAGGAGCCGGGCGTGGATGACCTCGAGGTCGGCCTCGGTGGCCGTGCCCTCCATGACCTTGTCGAGCCGGCGGGTGATCTCGCCGGTGCCGTACTTGCAGCTGCGGCACTGGCCGCAGGACTCGACGTAGAGGAAGCGCGACAGGGTGCGGGCCACCTCGACGATGCAGGCCGAGTCGTCGTAGACGATGAACCCGGCCGAGCCCAGCCCGGCGCCGGCCGCCGCCATGCCCTCGTAGGAGACGGGGGCGTCGAACCGGCTGGCCGGGAGCACCGGGTTGGCCACCCCGGAGAAGGCGGCGACGAGCGTGCGCCCCGGGTGGGGCCCGCCGGCGCGGTCGATCAGCTCCTGGAACGGCGTGCCGAGCTCGATCTCGGCGACGAAGGGTCGCTGCACGTCGCCGACCACGGTGGCGATCGTCGTCCCGGGCGACTCCGGCGTGCCGTGCTGGCGGAACCAGTCCGCCCCGTTGAGGACGATCCCCGGGACGTGGGCGAGGGTCTCCGCGTTGTTGACGAGCGTGGGGTTGGGCTGGCCGCGGCGGCCGGGCTGGCCGACGTCGCCCGGCGCGTCGACTGCCTGCCAGCCGGTCTGGACGTCGGTGGCGAACAGGCCGTGCTCGTAGGGCGGCAGCAGGCGGGGGAGCGGGTCGTTGCCCTCGATCACCTCGAGGAGGGCCTTCTCCTCCCCGAAGAGGTACTCGTCGGGGCCGAGCACCAGCGTGATCGTGAGGTCGGCGAAGAGCCCGGCGGCGGCCGTCTCCTCGATGGCCCGGGCGAGGAGCTCGGCCTCCTGGGCGTAGCTGGCCTTGGTGGCGATGTACGCGGCCTGGGCGCCGACGGCGTAGCCGCTGATGGCCAGGCCCTCGAGCACCCGGTAGGGGTCGTGGCGGATGAGGGCCCGGTCCTTGAACGTGCCGGGCTCGCCCTCTGCCGCGTTGCACACCGCGTAGCGGGTGCCGGGTCCGGCGGCGCGGATGCCGGCCCACTTGCGACCGGTCGGGAACCCGGCGCCGCCGCGGCCGCGCAGCCCGCTGTCGGTGATCAGCGAGACGATCGCCTCGGGCTCGACGGCCACGGCGGCCTCGAACGCCTGGCCGCCGCCGCGGGCTCGGTACTCGTCGAGGGAGCGGACCGGGTCGCCGACGAGGAGGAGCGAGGCCATGGCCCGACCTTAGGGGCGCGTCGGCGCCGTGTCCTCTGGTCCGGGGGCGATCACGCCAGCCCGTCGAGCGCCTGGCGGAGGTCGGCCACGAGGTCCTCGACGTCCTCGATGCCCACGGACAGCCGCACGAGGTCGGCCGGCACCTCGTTGGGCGTGCCGGCCACGGACGCGTGGGTCATCCGACCGGGGTGCTCGATGAGGCTCTCGACCGCGCCGAGGCTCTCGGCGAGCGTGAACAGGTCGGTCCGCCGGCACACCTCGAGGGCGGCCGGCTCCCCGCCGGCCAGCTGGAACGACACCATCCCGCCGAACCCCCGCATCTGCCGGCGGGCGATCTCGTGGCCGGGGTGGGTGGGCAGCCCCGGGTAGTGCACGGCCGCCACCGCGGGGTGCGCGGCCAGCGCCTCGGCGACGACCTGGGCCGACTCGCTGTGGCGAGCCATGCGGAGCGGGAGTGTCTTGGCCCCGCGGTGGACGAGGTAGCAGTCGAACGGGCCGAGCACGGCGCCGGCCGCGTTCTGGAGGAACCCGACGCGCTCGGCCAGCTCGTCGTCGGAGGTGGCGACGAGACCGGCGACGACGTCGCTGTGGCCGCCCAGGTACTTCGTGGCCGAGTGGACGACGAGGTCCGCGCCGAGCTCGAGCGGCTGCTGGAGCGCCGGGGTGGCGAACGTGTTGTCGACGACGACGAGCGCCCCCCGGCGGTGGGCTCGCTCGGCCACGGCCGCGACGTCGACGATGCGCAGCCACGGGTTCGACGGCGTCTCGACCCACACGATGCGGGTGTCGTCGCGCAGCGCGGCGTCGAGCGCCTCGAGGTCGGTGAGGTCGACCGTGTCCACCCGCAGCCCGGCCGGGGCGTGGACGCGCAGGGCGAGGCGGATCGTGCCGCCGTACGCGTCGTCCGGGACGATGACGTGGCCGTCGGGCGCGGCCAGGCGCAGGACGGCGTCCTCGGCGGCGAGGCCGGAGGCGAACGCGAAGGCGTGGCGGGCGCCCTCGAGCACGGCGACGTGCGCCTCCAGCGCGGCTCGGGTGGGGTTGCCGCTGCGGGCGTACTCGTAGGGCCCGGGGCGTCCCACGGCCTCCTGGCGGAACGTGGTGGCCAGGGACACGGCAGGGACGACGGCGCCGGTGGCGGGGTCCGGCGGCCCGGCGCCGTGCACCGCCCGCGTGGCCGGGCCCTTGCCGGTGAGGTCGACCATCAGCGGTTGCGCTCCTTCGTGAGGCGGTCGAGCAGGTCCGAGCGGGTGACGACGGCGACGGGGTGGCCGCCGTCGAGCACGAGGGCGGCCGACGTGGTGCCGAGGAGCTCGGCCGCGGCGTCGATCGGCTCGCCGATGCCGAGCGTGGGCAGCGGCGGGCCCATCACCTCGCCGACCGGGCGGTCGAGGATCGACGGGTCGGCGATCACGGCCTGGAGCAGCTCCCGCTCGCTGACCGCGCCCGAGACCTCGCCGAGCACCACCGGGGGCTCGTGCTTCACCACCGGCATCTGGCTGACCTGGTACTCCCGGAGGATCTCGATGGCCTCCCGCACCGTCTCGTCGGGGTGGGTGTGGACGAGGAGCGGCAGGTCGTCGGGCCGGTCCCGCAGGAGGTCGCCCACCGTGGGCCCGGCCGCTCGCAGGAACCCGTGGTCGGCCATCCAGCCGTCGTCGTAGAGCTTGGACAGGTACCCCCGCCCCGAGTCGGGGAGGTGCACGACCACGACCGCGTCGTGGGGGAGGCCCTGGGCCACCCGGAGGGCGGCGGCCACCGCCGTGCCGCCGGAGCCGCCGATGAGGATGCCCTCCTCGCGGGTGACCCGGCGGGCGGTGGCGAAGCTCACCGCGTCGCTGATCGGGATGACCTGGTCGACGACCGACGGGTCGTAGGTGCTGGGCCAGAAGTCCTCGCCGATCCCCTCGACCAGGTACGGGCGCCCGGTGCCGCCCGAGTACACCGACCCCTCGGGGTCGGCGCCGATGACCTGGATGTCGGGGTTGCGCTCCTTCAGGTAGCGCCCGATGCCGCTGATCGTCCCGCCCGTGCCGACGCCGCACACGAAGTGGGTGATGCGGCCCTTCGTCTGGGCCCAGATCTCCGGGCCGGTGGTGTCGTACTGAGCCTTCGGGTTGTTCGGGTTGTGGTACTGGTCGGGCTTCCACGCCCCCGGGATCTCCCGGACGAGCCGGTCCGACACCGAGTAGTAGGACTCCGGGTGGTCCGGCGGGACCGCGGTGGGGCAGACGTGGACCTCGGCGCCGTAGGCCCGCAGCTGGGCGATCTTGTCCGGCGCCACCTTGTCCGGGACCACGAACACGCACCGGTAGCCCTTGCGGGCGGCGACGATGGCCAGGCCCACGCCGGTGTTGCCGGAGGTGGGCTCGACGATCGTGCCGCCCGGCCGCAGCAGGCCCTCGCGCTCGGCCGCCTCGACCATGGCCAGGGCCGGCCGGTCCTTCGACGAGAAGCCCGGGTTGTACATCTCGAGCTTGGCCAGCAGGTGGCAGTCGAGGTCCCGGGCGGTGCGGTCGAGCCGCACCATCGGAGTGCTCCCGATCAGCTCGAGGAGGTCCTCGGCCACGTCCATCGGCTCGCCCCGGTCGGTGATCGGGATCGTGGGGACGCCCTCGACGGTGACGTCGTCGTCGGTGTGCAGCACCACGGGCAGGCCTCGCTCGTGCAGCTCCTCCGCCACCGGTGCGGCGTCCTCGCCGCGGCCGAGCACGCCGATCCGTCGGGGGATGTGGCCGCGGAGGTCGGCGATCAGGTCGAGCAGCGGGGCGCCGGCGGCCAGGCGGACCTGGCGGCGGGCTCGGTAGGCGAGGCGAGCCGGCGGCTCGGTCTCGCCGACGACGACGAGCAGGTCCATGCCCGGGACGCTATCGACGAAGTGCCCGAGGCACGCCCTGCGCCGCCGACCGGAGCCTCGGCTCAGCGGACGAGCAGGGACAGGGCGGGGACGGTGACGAGTGCGAGCAGCAGCCCGGCGCCGACGACGGTGGCGGCGAGGTCCCCATCGAGGTCCGACTGGGCGGCGACCACCCCTGCGGTGACCATCGGCGGCATCCCCGCCTCCAGCACCGACGCCGACCAGGCCGGGTCGTCGAGCCCGCCGGCGACGGCCGCCGCGGCGAGCACGACGAGGGGCATGAGCCCCATCTTGATGCCGAGGCACCAGCGGGCGGCCCGGCGACCGTGGTCGCTCAGGGCCAGGCGGAAGCGCAGCCCGACCGCGAGCATGGCCAGGGGGCCGACCAGCTGGCCGACGGCGCCGAGGCCGTCGACCACGGCGTCGGGCAGCTCGACCGCCCGCAGCGGGAAGGAGGCGAGGACGGCGAGGAACGGGGGGAAGCGCAGCAGCCGGCGGGCGATCGGGTGCCAGCCCGGCTCGCCGTGCCCCCACCGGGCGGCGACGATCGACCCGTACACGGCCAGGCCGAGGAAGCTCCCGAGCTGGTCGAAGGCGAGCGCCCGGTCCCGGGCGGCGTCGCCGAGGAGCGCCTCCACCATCGCCAGGCCGAGGAACGTCGTGTTCCCAAGCGGGGTGACGAGCAGCAGGGTGCCGGTCGTGACCCGATCCCACGCCAAGCGCCGGGCGGCACCGGCGACCGCCGCCACCGCCACGGCCGTGCCGCCCCAGGCGGCGCCCACCGGCACGACCAGGTCGGTGCCCAGCTCGAGCTCGGGCAGCCGGGCCAGGACGAGCGCGGGGAGGGTGATGCCGACGACCGCCTGGTCGAGCGGACCGATGAGCGCGGTCGACCGGGGGAGGCCGCGCTGCAGGAGCAGCCCCACGGCGAAGCAGGCGAGGACGACGGCCAGCACGGCGGGTCAGCCTCGCGGGCGGCTGCCGCCCGGAGCCACCTGGCGCCGCTACCAGCCGCGGAAGGTCGGGTCGCGCCGGTCGGCGAACGCGGCGAGGCCCTCCTGGGCGTCCGCGGTGCCGGTCACCAGCTCCTGGGCGAGGGCCTCCTCGTCGAACGCGGTCTGCCGGCTCGACTCGGTGCTGCGGTTCACGAGCCACTTGGCCATGCCGATGGCCCGGGTGGGACCGGCGGCGAGCCGGTCGGTGAGCTCGGCCACCGCCGCGTCGAGATCGGCTGCGGGGACGACCCGGTTGGCGATGCCCCAGCGCTCGCAGTCGGCGGCCGACAGCGGCTCTCCGAAGAAGAGCAGCTCCTTGGCCCGCTGCGGTCCGACGATGCGGGGCAGGAGGTAGGCGGCGCCGGCGTCGGGCATGATCCCGCGCTTCACGAACACCTCGACGAGCCGGGCGGTGTCGGCCATGACGACGAGGTCGCACGCCAGCACCAGGTTGGCGCCGCCGCCGGCCGCGGTGCCGTTGACCCGGGCCACCACCGGCTTCTCGCAGTCGAGGATGGCGGCGACGAGGCGCTGCCAGCCCCGGCGGATCATCCGGGCCACGTCGCCGTGGGCCCGCTCGGGTGCGTCGGCGGGCCGGGGCGGCTCCGGCTGGGGTGTGCCGCCGAGCCCGGCGCCGGTGCAGAAGTGCCGGTCGCCGGCGCCGGTGAGGACGATCGCCCGCACGCCGAGCGTGGCCGACAGCTCCTCGATCGTGGCGGTGAGCTGGTCGCGCATCGCCGCGGTGAGCGAGTTGCCGGCGGCGGGGCGGTCGATCGTGATCCGGGCCACCCCGGCGTCGTCCACCTCGAGCCGCACGAGGTCGGTCACGGGCGGGTCCTCGGCCATGGCCGCGCAGCGTACCGTCGCCGTCGCCGTGGCCTGACGACCCATCAGGTCAGCGTGGGCTCCAGCCGGCCGGCGAGGTCCTGGACCAGTCGAGCCACCTCCGCCGCGCAGGCGGCGAACACGTCGGCCTCACCGCCGCCGGGGTCGACCACCTCCTCCCACGGCTCGAGCGCCACCGCGTCGAGCGCCAGCGCGGCGAGCCGCTCGGCCAGCGGGGCCGGGCCGGCCGGCAGGTCGCGCGCGAGGCGGCGCAGCGTGGCGGTGCGGGGCGCCGCGGGCGGGTGGGTGCGTCGCACCCACTCGACGTGCTCGGGGGCGAGCCCGACGACGAGATCGGCGTGGTCCAGCGCGGCGGCGTCGGCCTGCCGGCTCCGGTGCGGCGGCGGGGCCAGCCCTACCTGCTCGAGCGCGGCCCGGGTGCGCCAACTCATCGGCTGGCCCTCGACGACGAGCGTGCCGGCGGTGGCGACGTGCCAGTGGGGGAGGTGGGCGGCGAGCGCGGCACCGGCCATGACCGATCGGGCCGCGTTGCCCGTGCACAGGAACAGGACCGACGCGCTCACCGGCGCCCCTCAGAAGGCCAGGCGGGCCCGGATCGGCAGGTGGTCGGACCCGAGGTGCGGGCCGACCTGCCCGCCGAGGCAGGCCACCGAGTCGGTGACGAGCACGTGGTCGATCTGGTGCTGCGGGCGGTGGGCGGGCCACGTCTTGCCCCGCACGACGCGCCGCCACCCCTTGGGCACCATCCGGTCGATGCTCCACCCCCACATGTTCATGTCGCCGACGAGCACGCCGGGCTCGTCGGCGGGCGGCAGCGTGCGGCGCAGCCCCCGGGTGCTCAGGTGGGCGCCGAACTCGAGGTGGGGGAGGTGGGTGCCCCGCACGTGCAGCGACGCTCCCTCCACCTGCACCTCGAGGGCGAGCACGGCCCGGTCCACCGGGTCGAGCACGAGGTGGGGGAGCGGGATCACCGACGCGGCCCGCACCGGCACCCGCGACAGCGCGGCCAGGTGCCAGCCCCCGGTGCCGCCGCGGTGCGTGGCCCGCCCGTCGATCGACGGGCGGCCGTCAGGGTGGATCGTGCTGCGGGCCAGCGAGGTGTCGCAGGCGACCACCATGTCGAGCGCGTCGGCCACCCGCTGGTGGTCGGCCTCGCCGTCGTCGGGCGCCCAGCACTCCTGCAGCACGAGCACGTCGGCGTCGAGCCGCCGGCAGGCCTCGACCACGTCGAAGGGGGGGAACCCCTCCTTGCGCGACCCGCGGCCCCAGTGGATGTTGAACGACGCGATCGTCAGCTCGGGCACGGTCCCTCTCGATTCAGCGCCTGGATGTGGTCGGGCAGCTCGCGGATCGACCCGAGCACGGCGAACGCGCGGTCCGGGTCCGGCTCCACCTCCTCCAGCGCCCAGGTGACGTGGTAGGGGATGTGCACGGCGTGGCCGCCGAGGGCCAGCACCGGGAGCACGTCGCTGCGCACCGAGTTGCCGACCATCACGAACGTGGCCGGGTCGATCCCGTGCCGCTCGAGGATCCGCCGGTAGGTGCGCTCGTCCTTCTCCGACACCACCTCCGCCTGCCAGAGCAGGTGGTCGAGCCCGGACCGGGCGATCTTCGACTCCTGGTGGAGGAGGTCGCCCTTCGTGATGATCATCACCCGGTACCGGTCGGTGAGGGCGTCGACGGCCTCGGTCACGCCGTCGAGGAGCTGCACGGGGTGGTCCATGAGCACCCGGCCCAGGTCGAGGATCGCCTGCAGGCGGCTGGCCGGGATGTCGCCGTCGGTGACCTCGATGGCGGTCTCGACGAGCGACAGGGTGAACGCCTTCACCCCGTAGCCGAAGGTGGGGAGGTTCCGGCGCTCCACCTCGAGGAGGAGCGCGTCGAGGTGGGCCTCGTCGACGTCCACGTACGGCGCCACCAGCTCCCGGAACCGGGCCTGGGTGTCGACGAACAGCTGCTCGCTGTGCCAGAGCGTGTCGTCGCCGTCGAGGGCGATGACCTCGATCATCCCGGGTGGGCGGCGGTCCACGCCGCGGCTCGGCGCCCGAGCTCGGTGCTCGGCGGGCCCCCGACGAAGGGCCACAGCTCCTCGGAGATCCGCCGCCAGTTCGCGGTGGCCTCCAGCTGGCCGAAGATCGCGTAGAGCCCGAGGTTGATGCGCTGGATGATCACGAAGGCGGGCGGCACGTTGGCCGCCTTCATGATCGGGCCGTACGGGCCGTTGGCGTCGAAGAACCGGCGGACCGTCTCGGAGGAGTACTCGGGCGTGATCGTGCGGACCTCGTCGCGCATGACGAAGTCGTAGAAGTGCCCGAAGTAGTCCTCGACCTCCTCGTCGGTGAACGGCAGGCCGGGCGTCAGGAACCCGATCTCCTCGACGGTCTCGCGGTACGAGCGGATGTCGCGGTCGAGGACCATCGTCTTGATCATCCGCTCGAGCACGGCGACGTCGTCGGGCTCGAAGCGCTTCACGAGCCCGAAGTCGAGGAACGTGACCTGCCCGCCCGGGCGGAACAGGTAGTTGCCGGGGTGGGGGTCCCCGTTGAACGCGTGGAGCCGGTAGAGGCTGCCGAACACGAAGCGGAAGATCGCCTCGGCGGCGAGGTCCTTCTCCTCCTGGCTCCAGGTGAGCAGCTCCGAGAACGGGACGCCCTCGGCCAGCTCGGTGGTGAGCACCCGCTCGGTGGTGAGCTCGTCCACCACCGCGGGCACGTGGATGAACGGGTGGCCCCGGTAGAAGTCGGCGAAGAGCCGCTGGTTGTCGGCCTCGAGGCGGTAGTCGAGCTCCTCGACGAGCCGGAGCTTGAGCTCCTCGACGAGCGGCTCGGGCTCGAGGCCCGGGAAGAGCATCCCGATGGCCCCGAACAGCAGGCCGGCGTTGCCGAGGTCGGCCCGGATCGCCTCGCCGACGCCGGGGTACTGCACCTTCACGGCGACGGCCCGCTCGTCGCGGGTGATGGCCCGGTGGACCTGCCCGATCGACGCCGACGCGATCGGCTCCGGGTCCCATTCCAGGAACACCTGCTCGGGCGGGCCGCCGAGCTCCTCCTCCACCACCTGGGCGGCCAGCTCGGCGCTCATCGGCGGGGCGTTGGACTGGAGGTCGGCGAGCACCTCGCGCACGTGCTCGGGCAGCCCCTGGTCGAGGTAGCTGGCCATCTGGCCGAGCTTCATCATGGCGCCCTTCATGTTCCCGAGCGCCTCGGTGATCGCCTCGGCCGTCTGCAGCTCGAAGCGGTGGTCGAGCTCGGCGTGTCGGTCGGCCGACGCGAACACCTTGCGGGCCCGGTGCAGCGCGTACTGCCCGCCGGCCTTGGCGCCGATCCCGGCCATCGCCGCGCTGCGAGCGGCGCGGGAGGTGACCTCGATCGGGGCGCCCGGTGCGTCCCCGCCGCCCGTCCGGCGGCGGGCCGCCTGGACCGCGGTCACGCCGGCGGTGGCCGCCAAGACCACCCCGAGCAGCGTGCGCGTCCGTCCCCAGCGTCGGGCCATGCGGCGAGCGTACGTCGGGCCGCCTCGCCTCACGCCAGCCGATCGGCCCGTCGCGCTTGGCTACGGTCGGGCGCCGATGAGCGACGTCGACTCGATCAACCTGGCCCTGCTCGCCTTCCGCTGCTGCGTGGGCGCGGTGATGCTGGCCCACGGGATCAACCACATCTTCGGCGGGGGCAAGATCGAGGGCACCGGCCGCTGGTTCGAGAGCCTCGGCATGAAGCCGGGCCGCCTCCACGCCTGGCTGGCCAGCCTCACCGAGGTGGTCGGCGGGGCGATGCTCGTCCTCGGGCTGCTCATGCCGCTCGCCGGCGCCGCGGTGATCGGGGTGATGCTCGTGGCCTGGATCACCAACCACCGGGGCAACGGGTTCTTCATCTTCCGGCCCGGGGAGGGCTGGGAGTACGTGATGACCCTCGCGTTCTGCGGCCTGGCCCTCGCCGTCGTGGGCGCCGGCGAGTGGTCCCTCGACCACGCCCTCGACCTGCGCGACGACCTCGAGGGCGCGACCGGCCTCGTGATCGCGCTCGTGGCCGGCGTGGGCGGCGCCGCCGCGCTCCTGGCCGGCTTCTGGCGCCCGCCGGCCAAGCCCGCCGAGTAGCCGGGCGGGGATCAGCCCGCGGCGTCCAGGAAGGCGTCGACCTCGGCCGGACTGCGCAGGAAGGCGAACCGCAGATGGGCGTGGGCCGGGTCGGTCGCGGCGGCGGCGTAGCGTGCCCGGCTCCGCCCGTGCGTGGTCCACGCCCAGCGGATGACGTTGCGCTCCGGGTCCCAGCGCCACAGGTTCGACAGCGGCTCGCGGTTGCCGTTCCACAGCTCCTCGCGGGTCACCACCCGCCGCAGCGTGCGGGCGACGACCCGGCGCATCACGAGCCCCTTCGGCAGGTCCAGCACCACGACCGTGTCGGCCCGGGGCCACACGACGGTGCCCTGCACCTCCGAGTAGTTGCCGCACGCCACCCATCCATCCGGGGCGGCGTCGAGTGCCGCGGCGGTGCGGGCCCGGAAGTCGTCGGGCGGCAGCGGGGTCCAGCCCGGCTGGTGGTAGATGGCGTCGAGCTCGACGTGGACGAGCCCCAGCCGCTCGGCGAGGGCGCGGGCGACCGTGGTCTTGCCGGACCCCGAGCAGCCCACCACCGACACGCGCCGCACCTCGACAGCATGGGGCACGAGCGCGGCGCCGCGTCGAGCGGTTCGGTCGGTCAGGCGATGACGCCGGCGGCGCGGAGGCGGGCGAGGTCGTCGTCGCCCAGGCCCAGCTCGGCCCGCAGCACCTCGTCGGTGTGCTCGCCGAGCCAGGGCACCCGCGTCTCGGGGCCCTCGGCCACGCCGGTCATCTTCACCGGGTTGCCCGGCACGAGCACCGGCTGCTCGACGCCGTCGGTGCGGGGCACCTCGACGAGCATCGACCGGGCGGCGAGGTGCGGGTCGCGCACCACCTCCTCGTCGGTGAAGCACGGCCCGGCCGCGATGCCGGCTGCCGACAGGGCCTCGCACGCCTCGACGCGGGTCTTGTCGGCCGCCCACGCGTCGACCGCGGGCCGGATCACGTCGTCGAGGTGGTCCACCCAGCCCTGGCGGTCGGCGAAGCGCTCGTCGCCCACCCACTCGGGGTGCCCCACCGCCTCGGCCAGCGCGGCGAACTGCGGCTCCCGGCCCACCTGCACGATGAACCAGCCGTCGGCGGCCCGGAACCCGTCCATGATGAGCGGGGCCAGCTCCCCGCCTCGCAGCCCGAGCGACCAGAACGTGGCCACGATGTCGGTCATCGCCACCACCGAGTCGAACATCGCGATGTCGACGTGCTGCCCGTGCCCGGTGGCGTCGCGGTGGCGCAGCGCGGCGAGGACCCCGATCACCGCGAACAGCCCGGAGGCGATGTCGCCGAGCGCCCCGACCGGCGCCACGAGCGGCGGGTCGTCGCCCCGGCGCTTCAGCTCGTAGATGCCCGACATCGCCTCGACGATCGGCGCGAACGCCGGCCACCCGTCGTAGGGCGAGGGCACGGTGCTCCCGAAGCCGCTCACCGACACGTAGATCACCGACGGGTGCACGGCCCGGACGTCGTCGTACCCGAGCCCGAGGCGGGCCATCGCCCCGGCCCGGCTGTTCTCGGCCACCACGTCGAAGCGGGGGGCCAGGTCGAGCACGAGCCGACGCCCCTCGTCGGACTTCAGGTCCACGCAGATGCTGCGCTTGCCGAGGTTGTTGCGCAGGAACGTGGCCCCCACCGGGCGGCCCTGCGGGTCGAGCATCGCCGGCTGGCTGCCCCGCCCGAGGTCGCCGTCTCGGGGGTGCTCCACCTTCACCACCTCGGCGCCGAGGCGGGCCAGCAGCTGGGTGGCGTAGGGGAGGGCCTGCATCTGCTCGAGGGCCAGGACCCGGACCCCGTCGAGGGGCTTGCCGTTCCCGGCGGCTGCGGCGTTGGCGATGTCACCCAGGCGCATGCGCTGACGGTACGTCAGATGTGACGATCCGTCAGATCTCCACGTACGCTCGTCCCATGGCCAGGGGGATCCTCGCCGCCGCGGGCTACCTGCCCCATCGGCGACTCGACCGCGCCACCATCGCCGCGGTGGCCGGCGGGGGCGGCGGCACCGGCACCCGCACGGTCGCCGCCTACGACGAGGACACCACCACGATGGGCGTCGAGGCGGCCCGACTGGCCCTCGCCGGCCTCGGGCCGACGGGCGCCGAGCGGGTGGACGGGCTGTGGCTCTCGACCGTGGCCCCGGCCTACGCCGACAAGACCAACGCCACCGCCGTCCACGCCGCCCTGCGCCTGCCTCGGGGCACCCCGGCGTTCGACGCCAACGGGTCGGTGCGCTCGGCGCTGGGCGCGCTGCGGGCCGCGCTCGACGGCGCCGGCACCCAGCTCGTCGTCGCCGCCGACCTGCGCACCGGCCTGGCCGGCGGGAGCGACGAGTCCCAGTTCGGCGACGGCGCCGCCGCCCTCCTCGTCGGTGACGGCGCGGCCGAGGCGCCGCTCCTCGCCGAGCTCGTCGGCGCCGGCAGCGTCACCGAGGAGCTGCTCGACCGCTGGCGCGCCCCCGGCGACGTGCGCTCGCGCACCTGGGAGGAGCGCTTCGGCGAGACCCGCTACGTGCCCCTCGGGGTGGAGGCCTGGGAGGCGGCGCTGAAGCAGGCCGGCCTCGTGGCCGACCAGGTCGACCGAGTCGTGATCACCGGCACCCACGCCCGGGCCGCCCGCGCCCTGGCCAGGCAGCTGCGCCTCGGCGAGCGCCTCGTCGACGACCTCGCCGCCACCGTCGGCAACACCGGTGCTGCCCACCCGGCGCTGCTCCTCACGTCGACCCTCGAGTCCTCGGCGCCGGGCCAGGTCGTGGCGCTCGTCGCCCTCGCCGACGGGGCCGACGCGCTCCTCTTCCGGGTCACCGACGCCGTGGCCACCTGGTCGCCGCGCCGGCCGATCGCGGCCCAGGTCCGCGGTGGCGCCCCGATCCCGTACGGCACCTACCTGCGCTGGCGGGGCCTCCTGCCGGTCGAGCCGCCTCGGCGGCCCGAGCCGGCCCGACCGTCGGCTGCCGCCGCGAGCCGCTCGGCCGACTGGAAGTTCGGCTTCGTCGGCTCGGCCGACGAGGGCGGCGAGGTGCACCTGCCGCCGCAGCCGCTCGACCAGACGCCGGTGCCGATGGCCGACGCCTCCGGCACGATCGCCACCTTCACCGTCGACCGCCTGGCCCACTCGCCGAGCCCGCCGGTGGTCTTCGCGGTGGTCGACTTCGGCGGCGGCGGCCGCCTGCCGGTGGAGCTCACCGACGTCGACGTCGAGGAGGTCCGCATCGGCGCCCGGGTGGAGCTCACGTTCCGTCGGCTCTTCACCGCCGACGGCATCCACAACTACTTCTGGAAGGCGCGGCTCGTGCCCGCCGGGGGAGGGGGCTGAGGTGGCGTCGCACGGGATCCGCGACCGCGTGGCCATCGTCGGGATGGGGTGCACGCGCTTCGCCGAGCACTGGGACAAGGGCCTCGACGACCTCCTGCTCGACGCCACCGGCGAGGCGTTCGCGTCGGCCGGGGTGACCAAGGACGACGTCGACGCCTACTGGGTGGGCACGGCCCAGGGTGGGATGAGCGGGATGCTGCTGGCCAAGCCGCTCCAGCTCGAGGGCAAGCCGGTCACCCGCGTCGAGAACCTGTGCGCCACCGGCTCCGAAGCCCTCCGCCAGGCGGCCTACGCCGTGGCCTCCGGCGCCTACGACCTGGCCATGGCCGTCGGGGTGGAGAAGGTGAAGGACAGCGGCTACCAGGGCCTCAACGCCTTCCCGGTGCCCACCGACGGCACGCAGCGCACGCTCACCGCGGCCGCGATGTTCTCGATGGTGGCCCCGGCCTACGCCGAGCGCTACGGCGTGCCGATGGACGAGCTGAAGGCCGTCCTCGCCCGCATCGCCTCGAAGAACCACCACAACGGGGCGCGCAACCCGCGGGCCCAGTTCCGCCGGGAGACCTCGGTCGAGCAGATCCTGGCCATGCCGCCGGTGGCCGGCTGCTTGTCCGTCTTCGACTGCGCCGGCGTGGCCGACGGCGCCGCGGCCGCGATCGTGTGCCGAGCCGAGGACGCTCACCGCTACACGGACAAGCCGCTCTACGTGAAGGCGCTCAGCTTCGTGGCCGGCAACGGCCGCGGCGTCACCGACCCGGCCTACGACTACACGACCTTCCCCGAGATCGCCGCCTGCGCGGCGGACGCCTACGCCCAGGCCGGCATCGCCGACCCGCGCGCCGAGCTGGCCATGGCCGAGGTGCACGACTGCTTCACCCCGACCGAGCTCGTGCTGATGGAGGACCTCGGCTTCAGCGAGCGGGGGAGCGCCTGGCGCGACGTGCTCGACGGCACCTACGACCTCACCGGCGACCTGCCGGTCAACCCCGACGGCGGCCTCAAGTCCTTCGGGCACCCCGTCGGCGCCAGCGGCCTGCGCATGGTGTTCGAGGCCTGGCTGCAGCTGCGCGAGGAGGCGCCCCCCGAGCGCCAGATCGCCACGGTCCCCGGCCGCACCCTGGCCCTCACCCACAACCTCGGCGGCTACCCGGGCGAGATGGTCAGCTTCATCAGCATCCTCGGCGTCTGACGGTGCTCGTCGCCGTGCCAGCATCCGGTCGTGGGGTCGACCGCTCGCCGCAACGCCTACGACCGGTCCCGGTCTTCCGCCTCGTCCCCGACGGGGCCGCGCGCCGAGCGCTGATCACCGGCGGCTGACGCTCCTCGCTCCCGCTTGCCCGTCTGGTCAGTGGGGGTGCACGCCCGTGTGCCGCCCGCACCCCCGCCCGTGGGCAGGAGGTCGAGCACGGACGGCGAAGGTCGCACGATGCGACTGGGGAGCGCACTCGTGGTGGGGGCCGCGCTGGCGTGCGGCGTGGCAACGATGCCGTCGGCATCGGCGCAGGTGGGGTCGGACGTGGGCGACGTCGGCGTCGCCGTGGCGCGCCAGGTCTGCGAGCAGCTGTGGCTGGAGGGCGTGTGCGAGGCGGTGGGGCACCCCGATCCCGCCTACCGGAGCGAGGAGGACCCCTCCACCGGGCCGCTCGAGCTGCGCATCGGCGCGGTGCACGAGCACAGCGGCTACTCCGACGGCGATCCGGACACCCGGCCCGCCGACTACTTCCGGGCCGGCCGGGAGGGCCGCAACGAGCACCGCGACGGGCGCGACACCGGCGTGGCGGTGGACTTCGTGCTCGGCAGCGAGCACTCCGACAACGAGAAGCTGCCCGTCACCACCGCGAAGGTGTGCATCGACCTGAGCAGCGTCTCCGACGGGCTCGCCACCCTGGACCTCGAGGCGATCCTGCCCCCGCTGCGGTGCAGCAACGTCGAGCACGCCGACCACTACCGCAAGTGGGCGGAGGCCCTGGCCCAGGCGATCGAGGCCACCGAGGTGGACGAGGACGGGCACCACGTTGGCTTCACCGCCATGCGGGGCTTCGAGTGGACCAACGACTACTACAACCACCTCGGCGTCTACTTC
>Ga0182741_1000369_pt1 | contig 68937 bp, 71 predicted proteins | sample eDN5th37CBELigOP_FD_128874 | JGI IMG/M metagenome (GOLD analysis project Ga0182741, IMG submission 128874) | Enriched Organic Plus compost microbial communities from Emeryville, California, USA - eDNA 5th pass 37_C BE-Lig OP (version 2) (version 2) ...
AATGTCCCGCGCCGTGAGGACGTCGCGCCGACCATCGAGAGGCTGTCCCGGTTCGGCGGCCGGATCCTCAGGCCTGCAGACGCGCCGACGCATGGCGGATTTCGCGGCTATATCGCCGATCCCGATGACCATGCCTGGGAAATCGCCTGGAATCCTGCCTGGTCCATCGATGCCGCCGGAATGGTGATGTTCGGCGTCTAAAGCATACGGCGCAAACGCCGGAACCGGTTTTGCGTGAAAAGATGCTCAAAAAGAAGACCTCGGGCGCGAATTCGAATTCGCGCCCGAGGCTTTGCAACGAAAAGAGCGGATTCCATCGGTGTGGAATCCGCTCCGGAGACCTTGACCGTTCTGGATGAGCCTCACGCCGCCTTGGGCAGCTCGGTCATGATCGCGTAAAGCGCGGTGGCGTCGCGGGTGGCCCTGATGCGCTCCACGAGGCCCGGCTCGCGCAGGACGCGCGCCACCCGGGCCAGGGCCTTGAGGTGGTCGGCGCCCGCGCCCTCGGGAGCCAGGAGCAGGAACAGGACGTCCACCTGCTGGCCGTCCAGGGCCTCGAAATCGATGGGCTTCTCCAGGCGGGCCACGAGACCGAAGATCCGGTCGAGACCCGGCAGCTTGCCGTGGGGGATGGCGATGCCTTCCCCGATCCCGGTGGAACCCAGGCGCTCCCGCTGCAGCAGCGCTTCGTAGATGGTGTTCTCGCTCAGGCCGACCAGCTTGGCCGCGTGGGCGGAGATCTCCTGCAGGGCCTGCTTCTTGCCGCTGACGCGCAAGGCTGGCAGGACGGCCTGGGGATCAAGAAAATCCAGCAAAGGCATCGATCGCGCTACATCCGTTGTGAGGCCGATGCGGCCCGGGCCCTTCCAAGCAAATCTCGGGTCAAAAAGGAAGGCAGCCTTACTTTTGACCAAGCGGCGGATCGACCCACCCGATCGCCCCGTCGCTGCGGCGGTATACGACGTTCACGCGGCCGGTGCTAGCATGGATAAATACGAGCGCCGGAGCCCCCGTCAGGTCGAGCTGCAGAACGGCGTCGCTGACCGAGAAACGATGCAGCGGCTTCGTGGTCTCGGCAATGACCACAGGGTGGTATCCCTCCTCCTGGACCGATTCGTCCGTCGGCGCCTCGAAGACCGCATAGGGGGCCTCGAGCCCCGAATCGCGCCCGTTGCGGGTGAGGGGATGCTCCTTCAGGCGCTGCTTGTAGCGACGCAGGCGCCGCTCGATCCGCTCGGCGGTCTGGTCGAAGCTCGCATAGGCATCGTTGGCGGCGCCCGAGGCCTCCAGGGTGATCCCCGTGGGCAGATGCAGGACGCAATCGGTCCGGAAACCGGTGCCGTCCCGGGTCACGGTGACATGGCCCTTAAAGGTCCCGTCGAAATATTTGGTCAGCGCCGTCGCCATCCGCGCCTCGACCTGGGTTCTCAAGGTCTCGCCGATATCGAGATTCTTGCCGGATACCCGCAATGTCATGTCATTCCACCTCTCTTCGTTCGTGCCGGAAAAAAGCCGTCCGATGGGCGACAGAGACCCGATGATGACGCTTCCTGCGGCCAATACAAGACTTGACCGCGCCGCTCATATGGGCCGTCGACGGCGGGAGACAGGCGGGATTCGCAAGGTTTCACGGTATTTGGCCACGGTGCGCCGGGCCACACGGATGCCCGCCTCGTCCAGTTTCCGCGCGATGTCGCCGTCCGAGAGGGCCTGTCCCGGCTCCTCGGCCGCCACGAGCCTGCGGATGCGCTCCTGCACGGCGCGGGCCGCGTGCGCCTCGCCCGACGTGCCCGTCAGAGCAGCGCCGAAAAGGAGCTTCAACGCAAGGGTTCCGCGTGGCGTGCCGAGGGCCTTGTTGGCGACGACCCGCGAGATCGTGGATTCGTGCAGGCCGACCTCCTCGGCAATGGCCCGCAGGGTCAGGGGGCGCAAATGATCGGCGCCCTGCCGGATGAAGGCTTCCTGGTGCCGCACGATCGCGGCCGCGACCTTCAGGACCGTATCGGCGCGCCGGTCGAGGCTGCGGGCGAGCCAATGTGCGCTCCGGAGGCACTCCGTCAGGAACGCCCGGTCCGCCTCGCTGCGGGCCGCCGGCCTGACGCGAGCGTAATAGGAGCGGTCGACGAGAAGGCGCGGCAGGGTTTCGGGGTTGAGCTCCACCGCCAGGCCGCCGGCCGGGTCTTCGCGCACCAGCACGTCCGGGACGAGAAGATCGATGGCGGCGGACGAGAAGGCGAGGCCGGGCTTGGGATCGAGGCGCCTGATCTCGGCCAGCCGCGCGCGCAATTCCACCTCGCCAAGGCCGCAGAGGCGCGCCAGGGCCGCAAGGTCTCCCTTGGCGACAAGGTCGAGCCGGGCGAGGAGGATTTCCATGGGCCGGTCGAGCCGGCCGCGCTCGCGCAGCTGCAGGGCCAAGCATTCCGAAAGGCTGCGCGCGCCGATCCCGGGTGGATCGAGGCCTTGCACGACGGAGAGCGCCGCCTCCACGTCCGCAAGAGGCCGGCCGAGGCGCCGGGCAACGGCGTCCGTCTCGTCCCGGAGATAGCCCGCCTCGTCCAGGCTGTGGACGAGATCGTGCCCGATGGCGCGCAGGACCGGATCGGCAGTCGCGAGGGCGAGCTGGGCGTCGAGATGCGCTGCGAGGCTTAAGGGTTGCGCCGCGACGGCTTCCAGATCCTCCCGTGCCTCGCCGGGGATTGAGCCGCCCGAAGATCCGGCGCCCTTTGCCATGGCGGCCTCCCGGCGCCGGGCCGGGACGAATGGAAAGAGCCGGCCGGTCCCGTCGGCCTGGGATGCTGCCGGGGTAGAGGCAGGTGAAGATACGGGCGGGGCCGCATCGACCTCCGCCTGTCGGAGCAGGGGATTGCGCTCCAGCTCGGCCTCCACGAGGGCGCAGAGCTCGAGATGGGAGAGCTGGAGAAGGCCGATCGACTGCAGGAGCTCAGGGGTCAGGGTCAGGGCCGGGCCCTGGCGCAGCTCCAGCCGTTGTGTCGAACCCACGGCATTCATGGCATCCTCGGATCCACGACCCTCGCGCATCGGCGCAACAGCGGCCTTGCGGTCCGAGGTGTAGCGTGCCGCCCGGGCAGCGTCAAAGCCGGGCGACCCGGGGATCGGAGCCGGAAGCGTTAAGGCCTCGGACGAGAGAGCGAACTCACGCCCGATCTTTCAAGTTTTCGAGCATCTTTTCACGCAAAACCGGTTCCCACTTTTGCGTCCGATGCTCTAGAGCCGGAAATCCTCGCCGAGATAGAGGCGGCGCACTTCCTCGTTGGCCACGATCTCGTCCGGGTGACCTTCCGTCAGGACGCGGCCGGAATGGATGATGTAGGCCCGGTCGATGAGGCCCAGGGTCTCGCGGACATTGTGGTCGGTGATCAGCACGCCGATGCCGCGCCGGGTCAGGTGCCGCACGAGGTTCTGGATGTCGCCCACGGCGATCGGGTCGATGCCCGCGAAGGGCTCGTCGAGCAGCATGAAGGTCGGCTCGCCCGCAAGCGCGCGGGCAATCTCGCAGCGCCGCCGCTCGCCGCCCGAGAGGGCGATGGACGGGGCCTTGCGCAGGCGCGTGATGTTGAACTCGTCGAGCAGCGCATCGAGCTTGCGCTCCCGCTCCTTGCGGCTCGGCTCCACGATCTCGAGCACCGCGCGGATGTTGTCCTCCACGTTGAGGCCGCGGAAGATCGAGGCCTCCTGCGGCAGGTAGCCGATGCCCAGGCGGGCGCGGCGATACATGGGCAGGTTCGTCACGTCGTGGCCGTCGAGGCTGATGAGGCCGCGATCTGCCGAGACGAGGCCGGTGATCATGTAGAAGATCGTGGTCTTGCCGGCGCCGTTGGGGCCGAGAAGGCCGACGGCCTCGCCGGCCCTGACGTTGAGGGCGGCATCGTGCACGACGGTGCGGCCGCGATAGCTCTTCTGCAGGCCCTTGACCGCGAGGGTACCCGGGCCGCCGAAGGTGGCGGTGCCCCCGCGCGGGTCGAAGGCGAGCGCATCCCGGTCGGGACGTGCGGCGAAGACGGGCGCCTCGGCAGAGGCGGCGGGAGAGCGGTTGAAGAAAGGTTTCACGGGAACGGATCGCTGCGGAAGGGCCAGGGGAAGCGACGTCAGTTCGTCGCCGGCTTCTGTGACTTCGGCTTGGCGTTGCCGGCCCCGCCCGCAGCGCCTTCCGCGTTGCCGCTGCCCGGGACGAAGAGCGCACGCACCCGGCCGCCGGGCTTGGTTTCGATATTGGCGATGCCGCTATTGAGATCGTAGACCACCCGCTCGCCGCGGGTGACGTTGGGGCCGTCGCTCAGGGCCGCATTGCCGGTCAGGTAGATCTTGTTGGCCACCCGGTCGAAGGAGGCGTTGTCGCCGGTCGCCACCTGGGTCTTGGACACGATGGTGACGGGGCCTTTGCAATCGATCTTCTTGATGGCGCTGTCGTCGGCGCCGGGGGCTGCGGGGCCGCTGTTCTGGCCGTCGCGCTTCTGCTCGTAGAGGACCGTCATCAGGCTGCAGTTCATGGTGCTTTCGCCCTGAACCGCCACCACGTTGCCCGTGAAAACCGCCCGGCCTTCCTTGTCGTAGACGTCGAGCTTGTCGGCGTCGATCTTGATCGGCTCCTTGCTGGCGCCGAAATTGCCGAAGCCGGCCGCCCGCTCCTTGGGCGCGGCTCCCTGCGCAGCGGCAGCCTCGATCCCGGCCGGGACCGAGAGGGCGAGAGCGCTCAGGAGCGCCACGGAACGGAATGTCTTCGGGGACGGGATCATGGGCGGAGACTTGTCGGTTGCGCTGGCGGGGCGGCGACGCCCGCGGCGGGAGGAGTGGAACCGTCGGAGGAGCCGTTCGCGAAGGTCGTGCGGACGCGGCCCTTGAAATGCATGATCTTGCCGTTCTCCGTTACCTCGAGTCCTTCGGCCTCGATCAGGCCGTTGCTGAGGGTCACGGTAACGGGCTCCTCGGAGAGGACCCGGCCGGCCTTGAAGTCCACGAAAGCGGAGCGGAGATCCACCTGCTGGCCCGCATCCGTGTGGACGCGGACCTCCTGGCGCAGGTTCATCTGCTCCTTCTGGGTGTCGAGCACGCCGAAGGCCGCCTGCAGGCGGGCGGCGCTGCCCTTGTCGTCGGTGACGATGCGGGCGCGCAGCTCCTTGAGCTCGACGAAATTGGGCTTGCGCACGTCCTGGGTCGCCTGGGTGGCGGTCACCTCGTAGGGGCGATTGTCGTTACGGAAGCCCGTGAGCTTGGGGCTCTCCATGGTGACCTGGGTGCCGTTGACCCCGATGGCGCCGACCGACAGGCCCTCAATGTTCCGGAACGGATTGAAATACGCGAGGGTGACGACGATTCCGAGGGCGATCAGGGAGCCCAGCGGGATGGCGATCTTGGCGAAGCGGACCCAGCGGGAATGGCGGCGCGCCTTGGAAAAGTCGCGCAGGCGCGAGTCCGACCGCGCGGCCGGACCGGTTCCCATGGTGATTCCCTTCGTTCCCGCCACGCTCGAGCGCCCCTTTCGGTCAACCGTCGTGCAAAATCGTGATGGCGCGCCATGGCCGATGGCCGTGGCGAAGTTATGACGGATGTGGAGGTTATATCCTCAAAAGTTTAAGGGCGCGTCAACTATGCGCGAAGATGTCCGTCTCGGGCCAGCCGAGAAGGTCGAGCTGCGCCCGGGTCGGCAGGAAGCTGAAGCACTGGTGAGCGATGCCCAGGCGGTTCTCCCGCTCGAGCATCCCGTCGAGCTTGTCCTTGAGGGCATGGAGGTGGAGCACGTCCGAGGCCGCATAGTCGAGCTGGGCCTGGGTGAGCGTCCCGGCGCCCCAGTCGGAGGATTGCTGCTGCTTCGACAGTTCCACGCCCAGAAGCTCCCGCGCCAGGTCCTTGAGGCCGTGGCGGTCCGTATAGGTGCGCACGAGCCGCGAGGCGATCTTGGTGCAGTAGACCGGGCGGGGCATGACCCCGAAGGCATGGAACAGCACCGCGAGATCGAAGCGGGCATAATGGAAGATCTTGAGCACGCTCTCGTCGCCGAGCACCCGGATCAGGTTCTCGGGGGGAGGGCCGTCCTTGAGGATCTGCACCACGTCGGCATTGCCGTCGCCGGTGGAGATCTGCACGACGCAGAGCCGGTCCCGATGGGGATTCAGGCCGAGGGTCTCGGTGTCGATCGCGATGGCCGGGCCGGGCCGGTAATCGGCGGGCAGGTCGCCGCGATGGAAGCGCGTGGTCATGGCAGATCCCGATGGCAGTCGTTCAAGGTCGGAAAGGCAGTCCGACGCTCTAGCCTTTTCCCGCCGCCGCATCAACGCGCAAGAGCGTTCGATCCCGTCGCCATGCATTCGCCGCATGACTCTTACGGAACGGAGTCCCGCGCGCCACGTTGACCGGGCCTGACGTTCCCTTCCCGTTCACGACAAAGGAGACTTGTCATGCGCGTTCCATTCCTGGCCACGGTCGCCGTAGCGGCCCTGACCCTGAGCATTCCGGCCTTCGCCCAGACGGGCTCGGGCACGTCCGGAGGCGCGGCTGGCGCGGCCGGCGGAGCGGCTTCCGGCAGCGTCTCGGGCGGGACCTCCGGTGGGGTTTCGGGTGGAACCTCCGGCACCACCTCGGCACCGACCATGAAGCCGTCGGGCGGCACGGGCAGCACGGCCGCTCCGGCGCCGAACACCACCGGCAGCACCTCGGGCAACGCCGCCTCCGGCACGTCCAGCAAGGCCCCGTCCGGAGCAGCGGGCGCGACCACATCCGGCAGCGCCGCGACGCATTCGAACACAACCAATGCGCCGCATACGACGGGCAGCACCGCAACCAATGTCACGGTATCGACCGAACAGCGTACGGAGATCAGCCACGCCTTCCGGTCCGTGCATGTGGAGCCGCTCAGCAACGTGAATTTCACGGTCAGCGTCGGGTCGGTCATTCCGACGACCGTCACGACCCTGCACACCTGCCCGAGCGATGTGGTGCGCATCCTCAACGGGCTTCCCGAATGCCGCTACGTAGTGGTGCGCGACAAGATCGTCATCGTCGAGCCGAGCACCCGCAAGATCGTCACCGTGATCGAACGCCAGGGCTGACCTGCGCCGTTTTCACCTCTGCATGCGAGGCCGCGGAACGAGTCGTTCCGCGGCCTTTTTCATGTCCACGCGGAGCCGGAAAAGATCGCCTCTTCGGCGGATTCCGTCCCAGCATGGGACCATTTATCCGGAACCCCTCACGGGTCTCGGGTCTTGTCTCTTCAGAGCAGACATATCGGAGAAACGGCATGAAAACGCTGATCGTTGCGGCCAGCGCTGCAATCCTGGCTGTGTCCGGCCTGTCGGGCGCAGCCGAAGCCAAGCCCGGCCACGGCCGCGGCCACGCCTATGGACATTACAAGCATCACAAATACCGGGCCTATGCGCCGCCTCGCGGCTATTACGCGGCTCCGCGCCATGCCTACCGGCGCTCCAACAACGCGGCCATCGCGGCCGGCGTGACGGGCGCCATCATCGGCGGGGCCTTGAGCGCGACGCAGCCGGCATATCGCTACCGCGCACCTGCCTATGAGGCGCCCCGCCGCTATTATCGCGAAGATTACGATTACGACGCTTGGTAAGCCTGGGCATCGGCGGGCGCGGACTCGCTCCGCGCCCGTCGCGCAAGATCCATGAGCGCAGGCCGCAGATCCTCCGCCCGTGTGAGGCGCTGCGGGAAAGCGAGACGCAGGATCTCGTCTCCAAGCGCGAGCTGAATGCCCTCTGGATCGAGACCGATCAGGCGCCAAGCCCCCTCCCGTGCATGACAGAGCCGTGTCGCATAGAGCGCGACCGTATCGGAATGGTCCGCATTCATGTGCTCGACAGCTTCCACCTCGATCTCCCCGAGCCTGGGCAGGGCTGGGGACTCCACCAGGAGAACGTCGGGGGCCATGCGGTAGGCACGGCCGAATCCACCGTTGAGGCTCCCGGACAGGATCGAGAGACGCCAGAAGGCGAAATCCGGAAAATCCACATAGAGCGCGGCCTTGGGATGCTGCCGAAGATAGCGTTCCCGAATGCCGGAAGTCGCCTCCCGGTCGAGCCGGGTCGCCTGTGCCGAGAGAGTCAGGCGCGGATGGGCCAGGGGATCGCCCTTGCCGACCGAGGCAAGCAATAGGGAGCAGCGCGGATCGGCTTCGAGCAGGCGCGTATGAGTGGAAAGGCCGGAGGTGAGGATCACCGGCGACCCGTCCAGGTCCGTACCGACTGAGACCAGGCTCGCGAAGGGCCCGCCGGTCTCGGGATCGTTCGTCGCCAGGCTGCCATAACGCGCCGTGCGCATGAGCGCTTTCGCGCGCAAGCGCGCCTCCGGGTCGACGGGAAGGAACGCATCCTTCATCATGCGGCTTCATCCGCGGCTGCACGATAGCGGTCGCGCAGGGCCTCGAAGCGGGCGACCTGGTCCTCCTTGAGGCTGCGGTCGGCATTGCGGCCGACGAAGACCTTGAACATCACGCCGCCATCCTCGTTCACGAACTGCACCGAGCAGGAGCGCCGGCCGAAGAAGGGCCGGTCGACGAAATAGACGAACCGGCAGCGGTCGGCCCGCAGGTGCCCGCCGATGGGGCTGTCGCCATGGATGTTGAAGGAGCCGCGCCCGAAAGTTCCGGGCGGAAGGCTGCCCTTGCACTCGAAGACGCCGTCGCGGGTGTGCACGATGAACATGATCTCGCCCCACCCGGTCAGGTCGTTCCAGATCTCCTCGAAGAGACGCCCCGGCGCCCGGATCGCGGCGCCGTCGGGCAGGCGGTCGAGTACCGCCTGCAAGGACACTCCATGGGCTTCCGCGACCGCCTCCAAAACCCCGTCCGGCTTTTCGGCGAGGGCCTGCCGGATCGGATCGTTCGCAATCTCGGTCATCGCGCTTACTCCGCCGCCCGGAGCTTGGGCGTGATGGTCTGAAAAACCTCGAAGCCCTCGAATTCCGGATGGCCCAGCGTGAGGGCCTTGCCGCCCGTGCGGGCGTGAGATGCGCGGAACTGCTCGGAGCGGGTCCAGGTCTCGAAATTCTCCCGTGAGGCCCAAAGCGTGTGCGACGAATAGAGGATGTGGTCCTCCCGCTCGGGGCCGCGCAGCATGTGGAATTCGAGGAAGCCTTCGAGCTCGTGCAGGCGGCTGTCCCGGGTCAGCCAGCGCTCCTCGAACTCGGCGGTGGCATCCTTCAGGACCTTGAAGCGGTTCATGGCGATGAACATGAGAGATTCTCCGTTGCTAGTTCAAATCGAAAACGAGAGGGGCCGTGAAGCTGGCGATTGCCTGCCCGCTCTCGGGAGGAATCGCCGGAAAGGGTGAAGCGCGGCGGACCCAGGCCAGGGCTTCCGCATCGAGGAGCCCGTGGCCGGATGAGCCGGCGAGGTTGACGGCGGTCACGTGGCCCGCCGTGTCGAACGAGAAGGTCACGAGGACCCGCCCCTGCAGCTGCTGGCGGCGGGCGGCCTCAGGGTAGCGCTTGTAGCGGGCGAGATGCGCCATCACGCTGGAGCGGAAGCTCGCCGAGAAGCCGCTCCCGGCCGCGCCGTTCCGGCCCTGCGACCCGCGCGTTGCCGCGAGCGCCGAGGCGGAATCCTGGCCCTTGCCAGTCTCTCCCCGTCCGGGCGCGGCGGGACGCGGCGACGTCTTCGCGGCGGCTTTCTTCGCGGGCGGCTTGGGCGCGACCTTCCGCTCCGGGGGCTTCGGCGTCGGAGGTGTCGGCGGCTTGGGAGGCGGGACGTCCGCGACGGTCTCATCGGGCTCGGCCTTCGCCTCTTCCTTAACCTCTGGCTTCTCTTCCGGAGGCTTTTCTTCAAAGATTGCCTCTGCGTCCGGCGGGACGCTGCGGGCCTCCTCCACGGGGTCGGGCGGGGTCACCTCGCGGGCCAAAGCCTCCGTCGGATCGGGAACAGCCGGAACCGGCGGAATATCGGGCACCGGGAGAAGATCGGTGTCGGCGAGCGGCGGCAGTTCCGGCGGCAGCGGGATCTCGGGCAACGTTTCTTCGTTGGGCTGCGTCTCGACCGGCGATGCGCCGGATTCGGCGAAGGCGGAGTCGAACGCATCGGCGCTGATGATCTCCACCTCGAAGGGCTCCGGCGATCCCGGCGGGATGCCGTCCTGCACCGGGATCAGCAGGAGGCTCGCCGCAAGGGCGGTTCCGCCGTGCAGGACCCAGGACAGGAGAAGCCCGGCCCAGCTCCGGCGCGCCCGCGTCGGCACGGGCCAGCGTGCGCCCGCATCGACGCGCGGCTCGACCGGCTCCGGCGGCCGCAGGCCGTGGCTTCGGGTGCTGAGGCCGGACGGCGCCTTCTTGGCGGCCGGCAGGCCTTTCGAGACCGGCAGATGCAAACGCCTGCCGCCCGGCCGGACTATGCGCCGTACGGATGCTCTTGCGGCACCCATGGCTCACCGACTTCCGGCCGCGCCGACCGTCGGGCGCCGGCCCGCGACTGCGGCGGGGGCGTCCTGAAAGTCGGCGGCGGTCGTGATGGGAACCATGGGCATGCGCTCCTTTTCGGTAGTGGATCAGCGGCTGGCGAATTTCACCGTGAGGCCGAATTTCGCCGTGAGGCCCGGGCTCGCGTTGCTGTTCCGGTACTGAGTGTATTGCCGGTCGAAGACGTTCTGGATGCTGATGTCGCCGCTGATGTTCTCGTCGTAGCGGTAGGACGCGAACAGATCGACGAGGCCGTAGCCCTTCTCGGGATTCGAGACGTTCCACTTGGTGTCGTCGACGAAGGTCAGGCGCGTTCCGACCGTGAGCTTCTCGTCGAAGAGACGGAAGCCGATCGTGGTGCTGACCCGGTTCGGCAGGACCGTGTTGAGCGGATCGCCCGTGACGGTATTCTTGCCGTCGATGAGCGTGCCGGCCACGGACACGAACCCGCCGCCCCAATCGTATGCGGCCTCGAGCTCGGCGCCCTGCAGGCGCGCCCTGGCGATGTTCTGGTACTGCTGGTCCTGGATGCCGATGGCGCACAGTCTCGGCACGAAGGCGCAGACCTGCACAGGCATGCCCGGAACGACCGGCACGTTGTAGACCGGGCCGACCGCGACGCTGTCGATGTAGTCGTCGATCTCGTTGTGGAACACCGACGCCTTGGCGCGGAAGCTGTCGCCGGCCTTCAGGACGCCGTCGTACTGGACGTTCACGCCGCCTTCGAGGTTGTGCGCCACTTCCGGCCGCAGGTCGGGATTCGGCAGGATGTTGAAGATCGGGAAGGGGTGCGATCCCTGGATCAGCGTCTCGGTGATCGAAGGCGCGCGATAGCCTTCCGCATAAGTGCCGTAGAACTCGATGCCCTTGAAGGGCTCGATGCCGATTGTGAGCTTCGGCGAGACGCGTGACCCGTCGGACGTGACGCCGCCGCCGCTCAGTTCGTAGCTGTCGAAGCGCAGGGCGCCGACGGCGCGCAGCCAGGGCGTGAATCGCACCTCGTCCTGCACGAAGCCGCCGAACAGATTGCGCGTGCCGGACGGCGTGAACGCCGCGCCATATCCGCCGGCGCGGTCGCGGGTATGCGCATCGTCCTGCGCGCCGTCGATGCCCAATGTCAGGGCATGGTTTAGCCCGAAGGTCTCGAAGCGGGCGGTGTTGCTGACGTCGAACCCGGCCGTGTCCATGCTGTAGGACAGGGGTGCGCCGGGCCTCACGCCGAGGGAGCCGTAGGTGGTGGTCGGAGTGATGACCCGCTTCCGATCCTCCGTGGTGGTGTAATAGCCCTTTAGGCTCAGATCGAGCCAGGGAATGTCGGGGCGGTTGAAGCGGTAGCCGAGCGTGAAGGTGTTGGCCGTGACGTCGTTCTTGAACCGCGTCCCGACGCCCGTGTCGCCGTTATTGGCAAAGTCGTAGTTCTGCAGCAGGGCGGAGCCGCTCACCGTGTGGCCATCCGCCGGATAAAGGTTGAACTTGAACAGGCCGGAGGTGAGCTCGGACTCGGAATCGCGCACCTTGTCGCCGTCGCCGTCCCGGTAATTGCCGGTGTTGCGGTAGAGGAATTGGCCGAACACGTCCGCGGCCGTACCGATGCGCGCACCCGCCATGCTGTTGGTCACGATGCCGGCGCCGTTCGTGCCGGCGCCGAATTTCTGGACCGCGCCGTAGGTCTCGTCGGGCTTGAGGATGTCGTCGATGGTGCGCGTGCGGAACGACACGACGCCGCCGATGGCGCCTGAGCCGTAGACGGTCGAGACCGGGCCGCGGGTGATGTCCACCTGACCGATCAGCTCGGGGTCGAGATAGAAGGTGCCGTTCGCGCCGTGGCCGCTTACCTGGTAATCCTGCCGGGCTCCGTCCACGAGCACGTTCACGCGGCCGAAATCCTGCAGGCCGCGGATGTTGACGGCCTGGCCCGGATCCGTCCCGGTTTCCTGCACGGCCACGCCGGGCACGCCCTGCAGGGCGTCCGAGATGCGCGAGGATTGAAAGAGGTCGATCTGCCGGCGCGTGACGACGCTCGATCCGGCGAGGTCGTTGATCACCTTGTCCTCGGTCTTGCCGGACGTCACCGTGATGGTGTCGAGAACCACGGCGCCGTCGGCCGGGGCCGCATCCTGCGCATGAGCCGCCGTGAACGGAAGTCCGGCCAGGGACGCGAGAAGAAGAGTCCGAGTGGATGTGGACGCGCGAAACCCTTCGCGCAGGAAGGTAATCATCCTGACGATTCCAGTCTTTAACGATGTTTTTCTTGGTGACTGGCTGGCTCGCGGAAATCTTATTCGCGCTGGCTGGCTATCTCTTTCCTCGTCGTGGCGAAGAGGATTTGCATTCGATATCCAAATCAAGTAACGGCGTCAATAGAGACTCAAGGCATCGTAGTTTTACATAATTCTAAACTACGAATACATAAAGTTTCATAAAAATACTCAATTTAGAACGCATCAAAACTGGAGACAGCCGTGCACAACCCGCCTCCGCCACCGGACGACAAGGGCGACAGGACGAGAGACGCCAGGGAAATCGACGTGGCGAGCCTCATCGGGAGCGACCGCGAGGTGGTGCTGCTGCATCGCGGCGAGCGCTACCGCCTGCGGGTTACGGCGAACGGCAAACTGATCCTCACCAAATGAAGGCCCAACCTATGACCGCATTGTCCCGCCGCGCCCTGCTGCTCGCACCGGCTCTCCTGGCCGCGCTGCCGCGGGCCCGCGCCGCCGAACCGCGCCGGATCGTCAGCATCGGTGGCGCCGTGACCGAGATCCTTTACCGCCTCGGGCGCGGCGACGAGATCGTGGGGGTCGATTCCACGAGCCAGTATCCTGTCGAGGCCCTGCGCACGAAGGCCAATGTCGGCTATGTCCGGGCGCTCGGCGCGGAGGGCATCCTGTCGCTGCGCCCCACCCATGTTATCGCCATCGAGGGTGCCGGGCCGCCCGATGCCCTGCGCCTCGTGGAGCAGGCGGGCGTGCCCGTCATCCGCATTCCCGAGGAGCCAAGCACGGCCGGGATCGCAAAGCGGGTCGAGATCGTTGCGCAATCGGTCGATGCGGCGGCCGAAGGGGCGGTCCTCGCGGCCGAGATCGCCGAGGGCTTTGCCAAGCTCACGGCCGCGCGCGAAAAGGTGACGCGTCCCACGCGGACGCTCTTCGTCCTGTCGCTCCAGAACGGGCGGCCCCTGGTGGGCGGCAAGGGAACGACGGCCGATGCCATGCTGGCGCTCGCCGGCGCGACGAATGTCGCCGAGGGGCTGAACGGCTGGAAACCGCTCTCGGACGAGGGCCTGATCGCGGCCGCGCCTGAGGCCGTCGTCATGATGGCGCACGGCCCAAGCGGCGATGCGCCCGATCCCTTCGCGCTGCCGGCCTTCGCGGCCATTCCGGCGGCCGCACAGAAGCGGCTCGTCGTCATGGACGGGATCTATCTCCTGGGTTTCGGGCCGCGCACGCCCGCGGCTGCCCTCGATCTCATAGCCGCGCTCCATCCCGACCAAGCCGGATCGATGCAGCCATGAGTGTTGCGGCCGCGCCCTCACGGCCCCTGGGCCGCACCCGCCTCCGGGAGCTTTTCCCAGGGCGCCGGCCGCTGCTGTTCGCCGGCCTCGCGGCGATGCTCGTTATGGTCGGCATTGCGGCCCTCGGGCTCGGCGCGACCAGGATTCCGGCTGCGCGCGTCGCCGCGATCCTGGTGGAGGCTGCTGCGGGCCAGCCGACCCAGGGCGGGGATGTGCTCATCGTGCTGCAGGTCCGCCTGCCGCGCCTGCTGCTCGGGCTCCTGGTCGGAGCGGCACTCGCGTCGTCCGGCGCCCTCATGCAGGGGCTGTTCCGCAATCCGCTGGCGGATCCCGGCCTCGTCGGCGTCTCGGCTGGGGCGGCGCTCGCGGCGGCCGCCACCATCGTCCTGGGCGACGCGCTGCTGACGCCCCTCCTCGGTGCCCTGCCGTTCGGCCTCCTGCCGGTTGGGGCCTTCGCCGGAGGGCTCCTCACCACGCTCGCGCTCTACCGCATCGCCACCCGCGGCGGGCGCACCTCCATGGCGACCATGCTTCTCGCAGGGGTGGCGTTCGGCGCGCTCTCGGGCGCCGTCATGGGGCTGTTCTCCTATGTGAGCGACGACCGGCAGCTGCGCGATCTCACCTTCTGGTCCCTCGGCTCCCTCAGCGGCGCCACCTGGACGAAGATCGCGGCGGCCGCGCCCTTCATCCTGCCCGGCCTTGTCCTCACGCCGTTCCTGGCGCGCGGCCTGAACGGGCTTACGCTCGGCGAGGCCGAGGCCTACCATCTCGGCGTGCCGGTGCAGCGGGTCAAGGCGCTCGCCATCCTGCTCGTGGCGGTCGCGGTCGGCGCCTCGGTCGCCTGCGCGGGCATGATCGGCTTCGTGGGCATCGTGGTGCCCCATGTGCTCCGGCTCCTGGCGGGCCCTGACCACCGGATGCTGCTGCCCGCCTCGGCCATGCTGGGCGCCGCCCTGGTGGTCGCGGCCGACACGGTGGCGCGCACCATCGCGGCCCCGGCGGAGCTGCCCATCGGCATCCTCACGGCCGCCATCGGGGCGCCGTTCTTCCTCTGGCTCCTGCTGCGCCGCCAGGGAGGGCTTGTCCTATGAGCGCGATCCTCGAAGCCGCACGCGTGACCTATGAGCGTGGCGGGCGCCGGCTCCTCGACCATATCGACCTTGCGGTCGAGGAGGGCTCCTTCACGGTGATCCTCGGACCCAACGGGGCGGGCAAGTCGACCCTCCTGCGGGTTCTGTGCGGTGAGCTCGCGCCGGATGCGGGCGAGATGCGGCTCACGGGAGAGCCTCTTCGGGCGATCCCGCCCTGGCGTCTTGCCCATCGCCGGGCCGTCATGCCTCAGGCTTCCGATCTCGCCTTTCCGTTCACGGCCTTCGAGGTCGCCTCCCTCGGCGTCGAAGGGCTCGGGCGCGGCCTGTCCCGGGCTGACCGGCAGCGCCTCGCTCTCGAGGCACTCGACCGGGCGGACGTGGCCCATCTGGCGCGACGCGACTACCAGACACTTTCGGGCGGGGAACGGCAAAGGGTCCATTTCGCCCGCGTGCTGGCCCAGCTCTCCGCGGGCCGCACCCTGGAGGCGCGGCAGGTCCTCTTCCTGGACGAGCCCATCGCGAGCCTCGACCTGAAGCACCAGCTTGCGCTGCTCGACGTGGCGCGCGGCCTCGTCCGTGAGGGCGTCACGGTGATCGCCGTGCTTCACGATCTCCAGCTCGCGGCGGGCCTGGCCGACGAGGCGGTGCTTCTGCAGGGCGGCCGCCTTGTGGCGCGGGGCCGGCCCGACGCGGTGCTGACGCCCGCGCGCCTGGCCGACATCTTCGGCGTGGCCTTGGCCGGGCCCGGCCTTCCGCCCCACCCCTGGAGCCTTGCACCCCATCCGGCCGGTTGAGACAGCGATCCTGACGGCTCGCTGGAGGACATTTCGTGCGAGGGATTTCAAAAACGGAACCTTTCGGGCGGTGCCATCGTCATCCCCACGATGCGGTGTGGTCTCAGGCAGGAGCTGGGCTGATGGAACGGCTGGCGACGAACGGCACCAATCCCCGATCGACGGCGAGCATCGCGGGACATCCGATCCACCCGATGCTCATTCCCTTTCCCATCGCCTGCTTCGTCGGCGCGCTGATCACAGATATCGTCTACTGGCGGACGGCCGAAATGATGTGGTCGACCTTTTCGGCCTGGCTTCTCACCGTAGGACTCGCGGTCGGCGCCGTGGCAGCGGTCTTCGGATTGATCGATTTCCTCGGCAGCCGCGCTATCCGGGCGCAGGGCGCAGCCTGGGCCCACATGATCGGCAACATCCTCGTGCTCGGATTGTCCCTGATCAACGCCTTCGTGCACAGCCGCGACGCCTGGACCTCGGTCGTTCCGACAGGGCTGATCCTGTCCGCCGTCGTGGTGCTCATCTTGCTGTTCACGGGCTGGATGGGCTGGGCCATGGTCTATCGCCACCGTGTGGGAGTGTCCCCATGACGCGTCTTGCTTTGCTATGCGCCTCGCTGCTTGTCCTGGCCGGCTGCCAGGAGGAATCCTTCGACATTCAGAGCCAGATCGGGCCCGATCCGGTCCTGCCGGAACCGCAGCAATACCTTCTTCCTCCCATGAAGATCGCCAAGGTGGTCGGCTGGGCCCAGGGCGAGAAGCCGAATGTCGCAAGTGGGCTTAAGGTCGAGGCCCTGGCCACAGGGCTGGAGAGCCCGCGCAACCTGCTCGTGCTGCCCAATGGGGACGTGCTGGTAGTGGAATCACGGGGCCCGAACCTGGAGCCGACCACGCGGCCCAAGGATCTGATCATGGGCTGGATCATGTCCTACGCCCATGGCGAAGGATCGGGTGGCAACCGTATCACGTTGCTTCGCGATACGAATGGGGACGGCGTGCCGGACGTCCGGACCGTCTTTCTCGACAACCTGTTCTCGCCCTTCGGCGTCGCCCTCGTGGGGCAGGATCTCTATGTGGCGAACACCGATGCCATCATCCGTTATCCTTACGTGCCCGACGAGACCAAGATCAGCTCACCCGGCACCAAGCTGACCGACCTGCCGGGCGGACCGATCGACCACCACTGGACGAAAAGTCTTGTGGCGAGCCCGGATGGATCCAAGCTCTATGTCGGGGTCGGTTCCAACAGCAACATCACCGAGAACGGCATGGAGGCCGAGAAAGGCCGCGCCGCGATCTGGGAGGTCGACCGGGCCTCCGGCCGGTCGCGCATCTTCGCCAGCGGTCTGCGCAACCCGAACGGCCTGACCTTCGAGCCGCAGACCGGTGCGCTCTGGGCCGTCATCAACGAGCGCGACGAGCTCGGACCCAACCTCGTGCCCGACTACATGACGTCGGTCCGCGAGAACGGGTTCTACGGCTGGCCCTACAGCTATTACGGCCAGCACCTCGATCCGCGGGTCATGCCGCAGCGGCCCGACTTGGTCGCCACCGCCATCGTGCCGGATTATGCCCTGAGTTCCCATGTGGCGCCTCTGGGAATGGCTTTCTCGACCGGCGACAGCCTGCCACCCGCCTATCGCGGCGGCGCCTTCGTGGGCGAGCACGGAAGCTGGGACCGCTACCACTTCAACGGGTATAAGGTGGTGTTCGTCCCCTTCAAGGACGGCCGACCCAATGGCAAGGCGCAGGATGTGGTCACAGGATTCCTGAACGAGAAGGAAGACGCGCGCGGGCGGCCTGTCGGAGTTGCCATCGACAAGTCCGGCGCCCTGCTGATTGCCGACGATACCGGTGGCGTCGTCTGGCGCGTGACCTCGGCACAGTGATCCGCGTGCTCAACTGCGCATGTCCACCGCGGATCCGGCGAACGAGCCTCTATGGCCCGCCGGGGCGCCACCATAGAACCGATTCATGGTCGCTGTTCTGCTGGCTCTTCTGATCGGCATCGTCGCGGGCCTGCGCGCGATGACCGCGCCGGCGGCCCTGAGCTGGGCAGCATTCTTCGGCTGGCTGCCCCTCGATGAAACTTGGCTTGCCTTTCTGGGCTATCGTTTTTCGCCCTGGATCCTGACGCTCCTGGCCGTCGGTGAGCTGATCGCCGATCAGTTTCCGTCCATACCGAGCCGCAAGAAACTGCTCCCCTTCGCCACGAGAATTCTGGTGGGTGGCGTGTCGGGAGCGGCGGTCGGCGCCGCAGCCGGGTCCCTTCCGGTGGGTCTCGCGGCTGGAGCCGCCGGCGCAGTCCTGGGCACGTTGGGAGGAGCGGCCGCGCGGTCCCGTCTGGCCGCAGCTTTCGGCAGGGATCGCCCGGCAGCGCTGCTGGAGGATCTGATGGCTATCGGGGGCGCCCTGCTCGTGGTGTGGCTCGTGTCATGACCCGGTACCCTGGCCCGTGTCCAGGGGAGCATCCGCGGTGCATATGACCCCGGCCGGCGTGAAGCCGATCTGCGCCTGACCGTTCAGGTCATGGGCAAGGCTGCGCTCGATTAGGCGTGTGCCGAAGCCCCGGCGGCTCGGCGCCGAGACCGGCGGGCCTCCCGTCTCCGTCCAGACCAGATGCAGGCGCGGCTCATCGCTCCCGGTCACGCTCCAGCGGACTGTGACCTCGCCTTTGTTATTGGACAGGGCGCCGTATTTCACCGCATTCGTGGCGAGCTCCTGCAGTGCCATGGCGATGGCGAGCGCCATGCGTGGGGACAGCCGGACGATCGGTCCGTCCATGTGCAGCCGCTCCTCCCGCGCATGGCGATAGGGTGCCATGGCTTCCTCGACGATTTCCCGAAGGTCGGCGCTTTCCCAATTCTCCCGGGTGAGCACGTCATGGGCGCGCGAGAGGGCGAACAGGCGCTCCTCCAGGGCCGCATGGGCCTCCGCGACCGTGCCGGCATTGCGCAGCGTCTGGGTCGAGATGGATTGCACGGTCGCGAGGGTGTTCTTCACCCGATGGTTCAGTTCGTTGATGAGGAGCCGCTGATGCTCCTCGGCCTTCTTCTCCTGGTCGATATCCACGATGGCGACGACGGCCGCGACCGTGCCGCCGCTGGCATTGCGGACAGGGGCAGCCGCGAGGCGCATCCAGGCCATCGTCCCGTCGCCGCGCCGATAGAGATATTCCTCGTTTCCGGTCGCCTCACCGGTGAGGAGCGCGCGCGCCACCGGGTAGTCCCGCGGCGGCACAGGCGTCCCATCCGGGAAGTGGAGCCTCCATTGCGCATAGGCGTCGAAGTCGGGCGTCGGCAGGATCGGGTGGCGAAAGATGTGCTCCGCATGCGGGTTGCCCATGGCCACGCGCCCGGTGGGTGCTTCGGTGATGATGATCCCGACGGGAGCGTTCTCCAGCACGGCCTTGAGCCGCGCCTCGCTGGCCCGAAGGGCCTCCTCGGCCCGTTTGGTGTCCGTGATGTCGCTGCCCTCGGCGAAAATGCCGAAGATCTGCCCGTCGGCATCGCGGATCGGCTGGTAGACGAAATTGACGAAGCGCCGCTCGGGCTGTGCATCCGGCTTGCGCTGCAGCATGACCGGAAGGCCGCTGCCGACGAAAGCCTCACCGGTGAAATAGACCGTGTCGAGGATCTCCTTGAAGCCCTGCCCTGCCAGCTCGGGCAGGGCTTCGAGCATCGGTTTGCCGAGGAGTTCCCGGCGACCCACGAGCTTGTCATAGGAGGCGTTCACCATCTCGAACCGGTGCTCCGGCCCGATCAGCACGGCCATGAATCCGGGCGCCTGATGGAACAGTTCGCGCAGCCGCTCCCGCTCGGTGGCGACGCGCCGTTCCGCAAACACCTTCGCGGTTGTCTCCATGACGGCGCAGAAGAGGCCCGCGGTCGCGCCGTCGTCGTCATGGACGGCCGTGTACGAGAAGGTGAAATAGGCGTTCTCCCGGTAGCCGTTCCGTTCCATCGGGATGAGCATGTCTTCGTGCCAGATCGCCTCGCCCGACAGGGTCCTGTCCACGAGGGGCCCGATCTGGTCCCAGATATCCGCCCAGACCTCTGCGAAGGGCCGTCCCAGGGAGTGGGGATGCTTGGCGCCGAAGATCGGCGCGTAATCGTCATTGTACAGAAAGGCGAGTTGCGGGCCCCAGGCGATGAACATGGCCTGCTTGGCATTGAGCATCAGGCGAACGAGGGTGCGCAGGGATTGCGGCCAGGTTCCCGGATCGCCGAGCGGGGAGCCGGACCAGTCGTGGGCTCGCATGCGCGCGCCCATCTGGCCGCCGCCTGCCAGGAAGTCGTGTGTTGCCGGGGCCGCCTCCACGGGCAGAGCGGCGCTCATGAACGGGTACAGGCGCGACGCGGGCGGTCCGGCGCAAAGGCAGTCGGGAAGGAGCCGTTGCCGGCCGGCGCCGTGAAACCGTGTGAGGCGGGAAAGAATGTCATGGGTCGGGAGTAGCCTGGAAAGGACAATGCATCAACGCTTCCCGCCCCGCACAGGTTTCCTTGTTCCTCCCGCGTCTGAGGCGGCCGCCGCGTAGGGACCTGCAGGAGGGCCTTATGCTCCTTGCTCAGAACAGGTTTTTACAGGCGCTCGCTGCGTAGGAACCTCTCGGGTACTAGGACTGGCCGCAGGCAAGGATCGCCGTAAGGCAGTATTCCGTCAGCAAATTCAAGGTGTTGCCGGACATGCGCCAGAGGCGTTCAGCGCCGTTCCCGGGCCCGTCGCGGGTGCTCACGCCCTGATGCGCCTGACGACCTCGACTGTGTGACCCCATTGGAGCACCTCTGCAACGGGCTTGGCGCTCTCGGTCACCTGCCACGGCTTTCTTGCCTGAATGTAAATTATCTTACATCATGGAAGGTAACCGAAAGAGCGTCCATGACCTTCTCTTATGCACAACTCAAGACTGTCGCCGAAATCCTGCAGAGCGCGGCCCGAACTGAAATTCTGCCGCGGTTTCGGCAACTTGCCTCCGACCAGGTGCGACAGAAATCCTCCATTCATGATGTCGTGACCGATGCCGACGTTGCCGCCGAGAAGGTGATTGCCGACGCTCTGGTGAGGCGGTTTCCGGGTGCGGTCGTGATCGGCGAAGAAGGAGTGTCGGCCGACCCGTCCATCCTCGGACGCCTTGCGGGCGCCGACCTGGCCTTTCTCGTCGATCCCGTCGATGGAACGAAGAACTTTGCCTCGGGGCTTCCTCTTTTTGGAGTGATGGCCGCCGTTGTCGCCTCCGGGGAGGTCGTGGGCGGTGTCATCTATGATCCGATCCTGGACGATTTCGCATTCTCCCTGCGAGGGGAGGGGGCCTGGACCGAGAGTGCCGACGGCGTGACCAAAGATCTGCGTGTCGCGTCGCCATGCGGCATTTCAGAGATGAACGGCTTGGTCTCATGGACGGCACTGCCATCCGACATGCGCCGGGTCGTTTCGGCGAACCTTCCTGCATTCACGGCCTCGAATTCCTATCGTTGTGCGGCCCACGAATATCGTATGGTCTGTACCGGGCATGCGGATTTTCTCATGCATGCCAAGCTGATGCCTTGGGATCACGCGGCCGGCGTCCTCATGCACCGGGAGGCCGGAGGCTACGCTGCGCGGCTCGATGGTAGCCCTTATAGTCCGAGATACACGGAGGGCGGTATTCTGTGTGCCGCAGACCAAACCACCTGGGAGGCGGTCCACGAAGCCCTTTTCCGGCGGCCGCCTTCCCGCTGAACCATCGATTGCAAGGACGGCGCGAGCGAAGCCGGTCGAGACAGAGGCTCCCTTATGGCTCCCACCCAAACGGCTCACGACCAGCGGCGTGTGACACGGCGCCAGAGCCAGATTCTGGAGGCCGTGCAGCAGCATGGCTTCGTCACGATCGAGGTTCTGGCGCGTCAGTTCGAGGTGTCGGGCCAGACGATCCGCCGTGACATCATTCAGCTGGAGAAAGGCCACTTCCTCCAGCGGTTTCACGGCGGCGCCGGACTCAGGGACAACTCGGTCCGCCTCGGCTATGCCCAAAAACAGGCCATCGCCAAAAGCGGCAAGGAGGCGATCGGGCACGCCGTCGCTCGATTGATCCCCGAGGGGGCATCCGTCTTCCTGGATGTCGGGACGACCGTCGAGGCGGTTGCAAGAGCCCTCCTGCAGAAAGCCCGCCTCCAGGCATTCACCTGCAGTACAACGGTTGCGTCGATTCTCAACGGGCATCCGGGAATCACGACCTTCGTGACCGGTGGGATCCTGCGCGGGGCCAATGGCTCGCTCACCGGGAGCGCAACGGTCTCACAGATCAGCCAGTTCAGGTTCGATTTCTCGGTCATGAGCTTCGGCGGCTTCGATCGGGACGGAACGCCCATGGATTTCGATCTCGAGAAGATCGCCGTCAGACAGGCCGTGATCGCCCATTCGAGCCATGCCATTGCGGTGGTCGATTCGTCCAAATTTGATCGCAGCGCAGTGTGTCGCCTGGCCCCCCTGACGTCCTTCTTCGCCCTCGCGACCGACGCGGAGCCACCACCCAATCTGCGGCGCGCCATCACGGAGGCGGGAGCCAAGTGCATCGTGGCCAATGCCCGTGGGGAACAAACGACTTGATCACTTTCGATCATTGTGTTTGATTTCTTCCAACGCTGTACAAGCCAGTAATCGGCGGCAGCTTTCCCGGGAGGAAATCATGTTGAAGGCCATTATGTCCCTCGCGGCTGTCGCATTCGTTGCGGCTGTCGCTCAGCCGAGCGTCGCGAACGCACAGGACTGCCGCAATAGGGGGACCCTCGATGCCCGCTATTGCGACGACGACGGTGATCTTCTGGCGGATCTGCCCAAGGACAAAGCCAACTGGAAAGATCCAAGCACGCTGATCTTCAGCTACACCCCTGTTGAAGATCCGGCCGTCTACGAAAACGTTTTCGAAGATTTCATGGTTCATCTCGGCAAGCTCACCGGCAAGCGCGTGCGGTGGTTTGCGGCTGAATCCTATGCGGCGCAGATCGAAGCCATGAGGTCTGGCCGCCTGCACATCGCAGGCGTTGCCAGCGGCGCGACACCCTACGCGGTCAATCTTGCAGGCTTCAAACCGCTGGTCGCCATGGAGAAGAAGGACGGCACGATCGGATATACGCTTCAGCTGATCGTCCCGGCCGCCAGCAACATCAAGTCCGTCGCCGACCTCAAGGGCAAGCGGGTGGCCCACGTGGCGCCGTCTTCCAATTCCGGCGATACGGCGCCACGCGTGCTCTTCAAGGAACAGGGCGTCGAGCCGGGCAAGGACTACGAGATCCTCTACTCCGGCAAGCATGACAATTCGATCATGGGCGTCGTGAACAAGGATTACGACGCAGCCCCCATTGCGTCGAACGTGATGGAACGCATGGTCGCAAGGGGGATGTTCCCCAAGGATGCGGTTCGGGTCGTCTATGAATCCAGCCCCTTCCCCCGCACCGCGTTCGGGGTGGCTCACGACCTCGATCCCGAGCTGCAAAAGAAGATCCTCGAGGCGTTTACAAGCTTCGACTTCCTGAATTCAAAACTCGCAAAGGAATTCAAGGACGAGAAGGGCTTCAAGAGCGTCGACTACAAATCCGACTGGTCGGCCATTCGGACGATCCAGAAAGAGACCGGCGTGACCTACACCCAGGAAGGTCTCTCGAAGCTGAAGAACGAATAATGGGGTACGCTGCTGCACCTCTCAGCGACAGCACAGGAGCCGTCAAGGCTTCTGTGCCGCTCCTGGAAATTCAGGGCCTTTCGAAGGTCTACAACACCGGCAGAAAGGCCCTGGACAACGTCAGCCTTGTGATCGATCGACCCCAGGTCGTGGCGATGATCGGATCATCGGGCGCAGGGAAAAGCACTTGTATCCGCTGCATCAATCGCCTCGTTGAGCCGACGTCCGGCCGTATTCTGCTGAACGGCCAGGACGTTGTCGCTCTGGATCGAAGAGAGCTGCGTCTCGCGCGGCGCCGGATCGGCATGATCTTCCAGGAATACAACCTGGTCGAACGCCTGTCCGTCATGCAGAACGTGCTGTCGGGACGGCTGGGCTATGTCGGGTTGCTGTCATCCCTTCGCTACCGCTTTCCGCCTGAAGATATTCGCGCCGCCTTCGAACTGCTCGATCGCGTGGGTCTCGCCGGATATCACGACCGGCGGGCCGATGCCCTGTCGGGCGGGCAGCGTCAGCGCGTCGGCATTGCACGCGCCCTGATGCAGCGACCGGATCTTCTCCTGCTCGATGAGCCGACCGCCAGTCTCGACCCGAAGACATCCCGCCAGATCATGTTGCTCGTCGGAGAGCTTGTCGCAGAGCGAAAGACTCCCGCGATCATCAACATCCACGATGTCGCCCTGGCAAAGGCACATGCAGATCGAATCGTCGCTCTGAAGGACGGTGTTCTCGTCTTTGACGATATTCCGGAGAACCTGACCGACTCCGCCCTTGCGGCGATCTACGGAGACGAGGACTGGGCAGCGCCTCACAGCATGAGCGAAGCAGGCGCATGACGACAAGCGCGATCATGCATGCAAACCAAGCGGCGGAGTGGCGGCCGCCCACCATATTCGGAACGCGGCGTCGCCGCGCCATCGTCTGGATCGGCTTTGCCCTCTACATCGTCTGGTCGGTGACGAGCCTCGATGTCGACGCACAGCGTATACTGGCAGGCATACCTCGCGCCTTCGACATCCTGGCGCGGATGTTCCCGCCCAACTTCGAGCGGTGGGAGATTCTGCTCTCGGGGATGATCGAGAGCATACAGATCGCCATTGCGGCGAGCATCGCCGGCTTGGTCCTGTCGATTCCCATCGGGATCTGTGCCGCTCGAAACCTCGCTCCCAAGCCGATCTATCTGGCCGCGCGCGGCCTCATCGTGGCCGGCCGCACCTTTCATGAGGTGATCATTGCCATTTTCTTCGTCAAGCTCTTTGGCTTTGGCCCGGTTGCCGGCCTGCTGACCCTGGCGTTCGCCTCGGCCATCTTCCTTGGAAAGATGCTGGCTGAGGATATCGAGAATATGAAGGAGGGGCCGGTCGAAGCGGTGCGTGCCGTAGGCGCCAGTTTCGGCCAAGTGATCTACTATGCGGTGCTCCCGCAGGTGATCGTGAAGTCCCTCGGCGTGTTTATCTATCGGCTCGACGCCAATCTCCGGCACTCGACGGTGATCGGCATTGTCGGCGCAGGCGGCATCGGGCAGACCCTTTCCGCGTCGTTCTCTCGGTATGACTTTGACTTCAGCAGCGCCATTCTGATCACCATCGCGCTCATGGTGGCGGTCGGAGAATGGTTCAGCGATTGGGTTCGACGGAGGCTGCGGTGAGCGGGAAGCAATATCCAAGCGTCTGGCAGCGGTACTCCGCCGGCGAACGGCTGGTTCAATGGCTCTGGATTGCAGGGGCAGCTCTTGCGGCTGCGTGGTCCGTATCGGCTCTCGAAATCGAATGGGCGTTTTTCGCTGACGCCCACGAGCAGGCGGCCGATCTCATCGAGCGGATGTGGCCCCCGCGCTGGACCTACTTTCCGGTCATTGTCAGGCCACTCATCGAGACCATTCACATCGCCACCTTGGGGACGATGATTTCGCTGGTGTTTGCGGTTCCTATCGCGTTCCTGGCTGCCCGCAACACGACCTATAATCAGATTACCTGGCTGATGGGCCGCGCGCTCCTCGTTCTGTCCCGATCCGTCAACACGGTCATCTGGGGCTTGGTTTTCGTTGCCATTTTCGGGCCAGGACCTGTTGCAGGCATCTGCGCCGTAGCGGCCCGCTCTGTAGGATTCATCGCCAAGCTCATCGCCGAGGCGATCGAAGAGGTCGACCATGGCCAGGTCGAGGCGATCGAAGCGACCGGCGCCAGTACGCTCCAGACCTATTCGACCGCGATCCTGCCGCAGGTGCTCCCCGTTCTGATCGGAACGACGATCTACCGGTGGGATATCAACGTAAGGGAAAGCAGCGTCCTTGGATTCGTCGGTGCAGGAGGCATCGGCCTTTACCTCTATGCATCGATCAATCAATTCGCCTGGCCCCAGGTCCTGGTCATCCTGCTAGCGATTTTCGTCATTGTTATCTTCAGCGAGGCCCTGTCGGGATATGTCCGCTCACGCATTACCTGACTGTTCGCGGTCGCTGAAAGGGGCATGTCGCTTTGAGATCCTGGAGGGAGTTTCCTCCCTCGGGCAGCGCTATGACGGCTTTCTTCTCGATCAATGGGGCGTGTTGCACGACGGAGTGAATGCATATCCCGGCGCCATCGAGGCCCTGTCCGCATTGCGTGAAGCCGGGAAGAAGATCGTCATCCTGTCCAATTCCGGTCGGCGTGGGAGTGAGAACGAGACTCTGCTGGCCAGGATGGGTTTCGCCCGATCGCTTTACGATATGATCGTCTCCGCCGGCGACGATGCGCGGGACGCCATTCTCAAAGGGGAGTTCAATTTCAAGCCTGGCGCAACGTGCTTCCTTCTTTCGCGGGACGGTGAGAACCATCTTGCGGACGGGCTAGGGCTGGAAATCACCGGCGATATCCGCGAGGCGGACTTTATTTTCAATCTGAGTATGGATCCCCCGCACCAGTCCGTCGCAGGTTGGATGCCGACATTGGCCGAAGCCGCGAAGCGGGGGCTGCTGATGATTTGCGGGAATCCCGACTACGTCAGAGTCGCGCCCGACGGCACGCTTCTCGAAGCGCCAGGGGCTGTTGCGCGGGCCTATGAGAAATTGGGCGGCACGGTCGCCTATCATGGCAAGCCATATCGGCGGATCTATCAGACGTGCCTGGAGATCATGCGCCTTCCCAAACATCAGGTCATCGCGATCGGTGATTCCCTCGATCACGACGTGACGGGTGCAAGACATTGCGGAATCGACAGCGCTCTTGTTGCGGGCGGTATCCACCGCGGTGAGTTCGCGTGGGATGCGGGGAAGCCCCAGGCAGAGAGTTGCAGCCGCCTGTTCGAAACGGCTGCGATCAGCCCTGATTTCGTCGTTCCGGCCTTCAGATGGTGACGGCCTGAACAGCCGAAGGGTTCCGGGTCTTCATCCCCTGCTGAAACGGGCTGCGGCAAGCCCGTTGCCACTAAGGTGCGATGGACTGGAAAGACATCCTACGCCATAAACCGACGTTCACCGATGAGATAGAGCGTGCCAGGCCGGATCTATTCTTCCGAAGCCTTCCGCACGTTTATCTTCTCAAGTGCAGCGCGAAGGCCGGTTGCGAGCTCCTTGGGCTGCCCGACACCCCACCAATGCATGAAGAAGAGCCGCGGCTCCTCGCGGACCATGTGGTTATGCAAGGCGTTCACGGTCATTCCGTGTTCCGTCAGGGCCTGGAAGACGGGGTTGACCTCATCGGCGACGAGGATCATCTCGCCGTAGCTCACGGCCTTGCCGTCCTTGAGCATGTTCAGCTTGACCTCCGGAGCCGTCTCCAGCGCGTCCGTGGACGGCATGTCATGTCCCATCATCGAGAGCTTTTCGGCCCGCTGGAAAGCAAACTCGATCATGGTGCCCTCGGTCTCGGCGGGCTTGCCGAGCACGGACGTGACAGCTGACCAGTCTACCGTCGACTTCTTCTTTTCCGGCTCCTCCCCGGTCGGCGCCTTGGTCCGGGCGAGCACCGCCTTGGCTTTGCGGGCGAGATCCACGCCGTCGCCCATGCCGGACATATGGGTGAAGAGGATATGAGGCGTCTCTCCGGCGAGGTGGTTGTGGATGGCCGTGATCTCCAGCCCCTGCCGACGCACCTCTTCCAGCACGCCTGCGAGTTCGCTCTCCTGCACAACCGTATCGCCCATGAGCATCATCTTGCCGTCCGGCTGCGGCCAGAAGCCGTACCAGGTGTCCAGGGCCAGATCGGCCGGGACCGGGATGCCCTTGAGGCTCACCTTCAGGTCTGAACGCGGGAAGGTGATCCGCAGGATGCCCTCGTCGACCTTGCCCTTGCGCCCTAGCACGTCCTGGATGGGCTTCCAGTCCTGGGCTGAGGCGGCCGCGGTCGACAGACCGAAGAATATTGCGGCGAGTAGGGGGATTTTCCTCATGGGAGTCGTCCCTGTTTCCAGATGGGTGGTACGCGTATCGAGGACTACGAACCGCATGTTCCGGCCGGACACATCCTTCCCGGCCTGGCTCTGACCGGGCTCAGCGCTTCCAGGCGGCCTCGTTCTTCTGTTCGTAATCGCGGAAGGCCTTCTTGAGCCCGCCGAGCACTTCCGCCGCCGTCTCGAACATCGCCTTGAGCTGCGGCTCGTCGACCTTGCCGATATCCTCGCGCAGATGGTCGATCATTTCCTGTAAGCGGGTCTGCATCTTCTGGGTATGGTGCCGCGGATCGCGGTCGGCTGCGCTGACCATGGCGGATCTCCCTGGCCGGAGGTCACAATCCGCCGCTCACCCGTCACGCAGGATCTCTCGCACGCGGATTGAAAAGCCAACCCGGGTCCTTACTATCGGTTCCCGACAACAAACTTCGATGGCGAATGCGGGGGCGCATGGAACGTGGACGGACGGGAATATCAGAACCATACCTCCGGGTTCGACCGATCCATCTCCCTGTAAGAATGCAATGGCCATGAATACCCATGAGGCCGCTCCAGGAGCGGCGAAGAGACCCCCCGGTCGCCCGGGCGAAGTCTTCGCGGCCTTCCTTAAGCTCGGTCTGACGTCCTTCGGCGGCCCCGTCGCGCATCTCGGCTATTTCCATGACGAGTTCGTGGTCCGGCGGCGCTGGTTCGACGAGCGCGCCTATGCGGATCTCGTCGCCCTGTGCCAATTCCTGCCGGGGCCTGCCTCGAGCCAGGTCGGCATGGCCATCGGTCTGTCCCGGGCCGGCTATCTCGGGGCGCTTGCCGCCTGGACGGCGTTCACACTGCCCTCGGCCATTGCCCTGCTGCTGTTTGCCTTCAGCATCGGGTTCTTAGGGCAGGCGCTCGGCTCCGGCTGGCTTCATGGCCTCAAGGTCGCTGCCGTCGCGGTGGTTGCCCTGGCTGTGCTGGGTATGGCCCGGTCGCTGGCGCCGGACCGGGAGCGTGCCACCCTGGCCGTGGTGGCGGCAGCCATCACCCTGGCCTTGCCTTCGGCCTGGGGGCAGATCGGCGCCATCGTGCTCGGTGGTATGGTAGGCGTGACTCTCCTCAAGGGGGGAGGGCCTATCGCCCACGCCGAACTCCCCCTCTCCGTGAGCCGCCGGGCCGGAATCGTTGCCCTGGTTGCCTTCTTCACCCTTTTGATCGGGCTGCCGTTCCTGGCAGCCGCGACGGAGAGCCAGGGTGTTGCCCTGTTCGAGGCCTTCTACCGGGCCGGCTCGCTGGTCTTCGGCGGCGGCCATGTGGTCCTGCCCCTGCTTCAGGCCTCGGTCGTGCCGCCGGGCTGGGTCTCGAACGACGCCTTCCTGGCGGGTTACGGCGCGGCCCAGGCGGTGCCGGGCCCGCTCTTCACTTTCTCGGCTTATCTCGGCGCAGTCATGGGGCCGGAGCCGAACGGCTGGGCCGGGGCGGCTCTGTGCCTCGTGGCTATCTTCCTGCCGTCCTTCCTCCTGGTCGTGGGCGCCCTGCCGTTTTGGGAAGACCTGCGGCGCACGCCGACCGCGCAGGCGGCTCTGAAGGGCGTCAACGCGGCCGTGGTCGGCCTGCTTCTGGCCGCCCTGTACCATCCGGTCTGGACAGCCGGTATCCTCGGCCCCGCCGATTTTGCCCTCGCGGCGGCCGCCTTCCTGCTGCTGTTCATGTGGCGCGCACCGCCGTGGCTCGTGGTGGTTCTGAGCGCCATCGCCGGCGGAGCCCTCTCTGTCTTGTAAGGGGCTGCCGGCAGGCCGGGAGAAACGATCGAGCCGTCAGGCTTTCATCCGAGACCCGGGGCGCGCGCTCCCTGCCTCCGCCTTCTGAGCCGAGCTCTCCTCGGGGGTCGGATAGACGCCAGCCAGCACCTGATTGAAGTGGCGCCGCAATGCGTTGTTGCAGCCGCACGACAAGGTATCCAGCCTCTCGAGGTCCCGCACGCGCACGCTGCCGCGACGTGTCTCCAGTAGCTGCCGGCGCTTCAAGGACTGAATGACCCGGCTGACGTAGCTCCGACCGACACCCATCATGCTGGCCAACTGCTCCTGGGTGAGGGGGATGTCGTGATCGCCGGTGCGGTCAATGGCGGCCAGCAGCCATTTCACCGTTCGCTGCTCGATCGTATGAACCGCATTGCATGCCACCGATTGGAACACCTGTGCGAGCATGCAATCCGCATAGCGGGCGAAGAGGTGCCGCAGGTTCGGAGACCGGGTTTCGAACTCCTCGAGATCCGCAGTCGAGAGGCGCAGGAACGGACCCGGGAACTGGACCTCGGACCGGGCAAAGGCCGGAAGGCGCCCCTGGCTCACGATTCCGCCGACCGCTCCCTCTCGCCCGATCAGGGCCGTTTCCACCGTGAGGCCATCCTCGAGTTCGACCACAAACGAGACCAGACTGGGCCCACAGGGGAAGTAGACGAATCTGACTTCGTCTCCAGGCTGGTAGAGCTTCGATCCGGCTTCGCCCTCCCACTCCTGGAGCGAAGGCGCCACGATGGCGAGATCTTCAGGCCTGAGGGCACTCAAGAGATTGTTGCCCGAAATCCGTTCCTTAAGGCGCGACGAGACCATGGCAGGCTGCATCAGATGTCTTTCCTCCACTCCTTTGGCAGGTCCAACGCGCTAGGGCGGCTTGTGTTCACCTGTGAACATAACCGGGTCGTTATGTGCACATGTAGACAGACAGGCCCGAGGCGCACGACTACAAGGGCACATAAGTCCCCATCCTGAGGGCGTCATCGAATCGATGAGCCTGACATCGGACCCGTTGAGCATCGTGGGAACCGGGACGTTGACTCAAACGTAACCGTAACCGCTGATCCATTGAGGCTTTTTATGACGCTTCCGACGCTCTCCGATGCCGCCCCGATCCCGACAGGTGTCCCAGGACTCGATGAAATTCTCGCCGGTGGATATGCAGCCAATCGCGCTCACCTCATCGAGGGACGGCCCGGTTCCGGTAAGACCACACTGGGGCTGCAATTTCTGATCGCAGGCGCAAAGCAGGGCGAGACCTGTCTCTATATCACCTTGTCCGAAAGCAAGCGGGAGCTCATGTCCGTGGCCTCACGCCATGGCTGGACCCTCGAGGGCATCGAGATCTTCGAACTGGTGCCCCCGGAGCTGAGCTTCGATCCGCATCAGCAACAGAGCCTTGTCTACTCCTCCGATCTCGAATTGGGCGAGACGGTCCGCATGGCGATGGCAGAGATCGAGCGGGTCAAACCCAGTCGGGTCGTCTTCGACTCGCTCTCGGAGATCCGGCTCCTGTCCCAGGGATCTTTGCGCTATCGGCGGCAGGTGCTGGCCCTGAAGAGCTATTTCCTGCTCAACGACGCCACCGTTCTCATGCTCGACGACCTTACATCCGAGCAGGACGATCTCAACCTGCACTCGATCAGTCATGCGGTCATCCGCCTGGAGCAGGTCGTCCCGGCCTACGGGTCCGAGCGGCGCCGGCTCACCGTCACCAAGATGCGGGGCACGGCCTTCCGGGGCGGCTACCACGATCTGGTGATCCAGCGCGGCGGCCTGCGTATCTTTCCCCGTCTCGTGGCGGCCGATCATCACACCTCATTTGCGTTCGACGCGATCCCCAGCAGCATCCATGAGCTCGATACCATTCTCGGCGGGGGACTGAGCCGCGGAACCAGTACCCTCGTCGTCGGACCCTCCGGCGCGGGCAAGTCAACGCTCGCGCTCGGTTACCTCTGGGCGGCTCTGGAGCGGGGCGAGCCCGGCCTGATGATCAGCTTCGATGAAACGACCGGTATCCTGATGCAGAGAGCAAAAGGAGTCGGCTTTGACCTGACGCCCCATGTGGAAACCGGGCGGCTGCGTATCGAGCAGATCGATCCTGCCAACGTTTCGCCGGGTGAATTCTCCGGCCGGGTAAGGGACGCCGTTGAGCAGGGCGGAGCGAAGGTCGTCGTCATCGACAGCCTGACCGGGTATCTGAATGCCATGCCGGAGCAGCCCTTCGTCGTGCTTCAGATGCATGAACTGCTGACCTATCTCAACCAGCAAGGCGTCGTGACGATCCTGATCCTGGCGCAGCATGGGATGGTCGGCCAGATGATCTCTCCGATCGACCTCACCTACTTGAGTGATGCGGTCGTGCTGCTTCGCTTCTTCGAGGCTGAAGGGCGCATCCGGCGAGCTCTGTCGGTCGTCAAGCGACGGACGGGCCCCCACGAGGACACGATCCGGGAGTTTCGGATCGACAGCCATGGTCTGCGCGTCGGTCCTCCGCTAGAAAAGTTCCGAGGCGTATTGACCGGCGTACCGACATTCGAGGGCCAGCGCGCCTCGCTTCTCGAGGAGCGCGAGACCGACGATGACACAGGCCGATGACATGTCCGTGCTGATCCTCGCTCCGCATGGGCGAGACGGCACGGTCGCAGCGGCCATTCTAAGCGAAGTCGGGATCAAAGCCACGATCTGCCCGAGTCCTGAGGCGCTTGTGGCCGCCTTGGATCGATCGGCCTGTGCGGTGATCACCGAGGAGGCGCTTCTCAACGCGGATCGGCGGGAGCTTGCAGATTGGATCAACCTGCAGCCACCCTGGTCCGATATGCCTTTCATCCTGCTGACTCACCGGGGCGGGTCGCCGGTCGAACATCTGACCCAGATGCTGGGAAACGTGACGATGCTGGAACGGCCCTTCCACCCGGCCGTTCTGGTGAATGCCGTAAGGTCGGCCCTACGGGCGCGCCAGCGTCAGAAGGAAGTGGAGGTTCATCTTCAGGAGCGGCAACGGACGCATGAGCGTCAGGCGCTGCTCATCCGCGAACTGCATCACCGGGTCAAGAATACTCTGGCGACCGTGCAGGGGCTGCTCGGGGCCACGGCTCGCTCGACTCACTCTGTTGAGGAATTCTACAATTCGTTCGCGGATCGGATCGTCTCCCTGTCGAATACGCACAATCTTCTCACGGAAGACTATTGGCAGACGGCGCCGCTGATCGAGATGTTCAAGAACGAACTGTCCCACTACGATGATGGCGCACAGCGGCGGATCACACTTGATGGACCGCCCGTCGAACTCTCAGCCGATCTGGCTGTGCCTGTCGGAATGGCGGTGCATGAGCTGACAACGAATGCTGCCAAGCACGGGGCGCTATCGGTCCCGGGAGGGCAGATCGCCGTCGTCTGGAGAGTCCAAGAACTAGGCCCCGGCCGCCGACTTGACATCGACTGGATCGAGCGAGGCGGCCCATTGGTGGGACAGCCCAACCGCAAAGGGTTCGGCTCTACACTTCTGCACCGGGTCCTGACTCATCAGTGCCGCGCGGCCATCAATATCGTCTATGAACCCAAGGGTCTGGCCTGCCATATGGAGATCCCGCTCGTGGAAGAGCGCCTCGTGCCTGAATACTGAGTATTGCAACACCTTGGGTATGGACTTCCGCCTCCGCCAGATCTTGGCCGTACACTGTGCAGCAAACCAGCGTCAGGGCAGATCCTTAAAGGCCTCGTCTTCAGGATACGAGTAAGACCGACGAAACATGCCGTCATCGGCAACTGTCGCCCGCCGCGAAGATTGAGCGGTTCGTCATATGACGTGGAGCGACATAAAGCGTGCTGCTGGGCTTCATTCTCATGATGGAAGCATCGCTATCTGACCTGCAAACTCCAATGTCAGCACGAAGCCTATAGCGGTTCTTAAGCGAGGCCGTGTGATCTGCACGCCACCGCTTCTACAACCTTGACCGGCTCGTCCGACACCTCATCCCTGCGGGCTAAGCCTTCTGCCGCATGATTTCGCGGCCGGTGTCGCAAAAGGTTCAGGCATCGTCTCATTGGGTCAAGCAAGGCGTGGTTGCCTGTGATTTTATCGGCTTCCTTAAGACAGGACAGAGGATTCATCACGCTTGGGCTCTGACGGAGGGATATGAGGCGCCCTTCATCGCAATGGTCCCGCTTGTCGCTCCCGAGGGAATCAAAGCCGCCAGCTTGGCCAAGTGACTATCATAGACCCGCAGAATGATCCCTTTCGATCGACGTAATGACTAAGAACGGGATTGGTCGCCTCATCGGGCGGAGCATCTGCGGCGGTAGAGCCAGGCCATTAGACCTTTGGGGCAAACGGATTCGAGGAGGCCTTTTCATGTCTAACACTGCGAATATCGGCACGTCGGCTCCGGGCCGTGCAGATCAGGGGCTTGAGCCCCTCCGTGTCAAATGGGGCTGGATCGTCGCACTCGGCGTGGTCTTCCTGATTGCCGGCCTTATCGCACTCGGCAGCGTCGTGATGGCGACCGTGGTCTCGGTGGCTGTCGTCGGCGCCATGATGCTGCTCAGCGGGATCGCCGAAATCATCAACGCCTTCGGCATGAAGAGCTGGGGTAAGTTCTTCCTGTGGGCCCTGCTCGGGGCGCTCTATGTGGTCGCGGGCATCGTGACCTTCCAGAACCCGCTCCTGGCCGCAACCGTCCTGACGCTGATGCTCGGCGTCGCTCTGATCGTTTCAGGGTTCCTTCGCATCTTCCTGGCGACGCAGATGGCAGAGGGCGCGCCCTGGGTCTGGGTCGCGCTCTCAGGTGTCATCACTCTGCTCGTGGGCGGCATGATCCTCGCCCGCTGGCCAGTCTCCAGTCTGTTCGTGCTCGGCATCTTTCTCGGTATCGATCTGGTCTTCGCCGGGATCGGCTGGATCGGCATGGGCCTCGCCCTGAAGCATCGGACCTGACGCGGCTTGAGAAGAAACGCGCCGGAACGCCACCCTCTTGAGGCGAAGGGCAGCGGAGGAATTGGCAGTGGGGGAATTCGCAGGAGGAACTCTACATGAACCACACTGAGAAATCCGCCGGCTCGTCAAAAAAGGGCCGCAGACAAGGCGCGCCGGCTTCACCATCGCCGCAGGTGCCCCGCCCGGATCGCTTTGCCGTGACGCTGGATGCCAAGACCGGCGAGATCATTCAGATCGAGGGTATCGATGCCACCGGAACGCGCCATGAGCTCTCGAAGGATGAGAGAATCAGCCTGGCACAGGGCAATGGCCAAGCCAGGCTGGAGGAGCTTCTGGAGCAGGTCTTCGAGGCTGGGATCGCCTGCGTGCTGGGTGGCGAGGACGAGCCTGACGAGACCAAGGAGGTCAAGGAGGATGCCGATCTGCGCCGCATCCTGCTGAAGCCGCTGATCGAGGAAAGCCCGGCCGCGCGCCTGATGCGGCGCGACGTGCTCAACCGGGCCATCGTGGAAACGTTGCTCCACCACAGCCTCAAGTCCCGTTCCCAGGGCCCCAATGGAGGCCAACCGAAGGAGCCGGACCCGGATCGTGCCGCCCCGAAGGAAACCCCATGAAACAGAGGAGACTATCATGGCATTAAGCGCTCGTGATGAGGACCTTGCACGGGTCCTGATCGGCAGCCGCGTGCTGAAGCGTCAGCGCATGCGCCGCCTGTTGCTCGCCCATCTTCTGCGCGAAGGACGCGAGGACGAGGATGAAGATAACGGTGCGGAAGACATCGGTGAGGACGAAGGCGAGGACGAAGGCGACATGGGCCGCATCCTGCGTCTTCCGTTGGCTGCCCGCGCGCTGAGGCGCCGGCGCATGCGCCGCCTGCTGCTTGCCCACCTTCTGCGCGAGAAACGTGGTGAAGAGGAAGGCTTCGACGAAGAGGATGAAGGCGAGGAAGGCGAGGAGGGAGGCGATGATGAACGCCGTATCGTCCGGCTTCTGATCGCCAGTCGCCTGCTGCGCCGGCGGCGCATGCGCCGTGTGCTCCTGGCTCACCTCATGCGCGAGCGGCGTGAGGACGGAGAGGAGGAATACGGCGAGGAAGAAGAAGGCGAAGAGGGTGGCGATAAGGAGCGCCGCATCCTTCGTCTTCTGATCGGCAGCGCGATTCTGAGGCGCCGGCGCGTCCGCCGCATGCTTCTCGCCCACCTCCTGCGCGAGAAACGTGGTGAAGAGGAAGGCTTCGGCGAAGAGGATGAAGGCGAGGAAGGCGGCGACGACGAACGCCGGCTGATGCGCCTCCTGATCGGCAGCCAGATACTGCGCCGCCAACGTGCGCGCCGCATGCTTCTCGCCCACCTCCTGCGCGAGAAGCGCGAAGCGGCCTGACCCGCACGTGGAACAGCGGCGGCGGCGCGGTGCGGGTGGGCCGGAGACTTGGTCTCCGGCCCATTCCTGCTGGATTGATCCATGCACGCTTCGAACCCGGCGAAGGGCGCGTTGAATCGGCGTGTGCATTCTGGACAAAGGTGAGGCCCGATGTCGGATGCTGTACCGCTCACCCGCAAAGATAAGGCCCTCTCCGGCCTCAAGCGCTTCGCGACCATTTTTCTCTATTTCTGGGGCCTTCTTGCCGTCTCGGCTCTGCACAAGTCGCTGATCCTGGCGGAAAGTGGCATTCATTACCGGCAAGGTTTCGCCGTAGTGAATGCTCTCGTACTGGCGAAGATTCTGTTCGTAGCGGAGGAGCTGAAGATAGGTGAGCGCTACGAGCGGGAGCCGCTGGTCTATGCAATGGCATTCAAGGCAGCGGTCTACTCGGCTCTGCTGGCGGCCTTCGAGATCATCGAAGGCCTCGTTATTGGATACTTCCGCAGTGAAACTCTTTCCGAGAGCCTGTCCGATGTCGGCGGTGGCGTCCCGTTTGGCATCGTCACGACGACATTGCTTCTGTTCTTCGCCCTGCTGCCCTTCTTCGGCTTCCGCGAACTCTGTGCCGTGGTTGGCGAACCGGAGCTCCATCGTCTTCTCTTCGTCAAGCGGGGACGGTTGACGGTTACTGACGAGGGTTGAACTCCGGCCCTCGCCAGGAAATGGTTCCCGACCGGCAGGGAAATGGTCGACCATGTACCAGGATATGGCCATCTTCTTTTCCTTTGCGTTCCTTTACGCCCTTGTTGCGGCTCGGCTCGAACGTACGCCGATTGCGGGCGCCCTGGTGTTTACCGCCTTTGGGCTTGCCGTCGGCCCGAAGGGTTTGAATTGGCTTGTCCTGGATATTCATGCGCAAAACCTGCGGGTTCTGGCCGAGCTCACGTTGGCGCTGGTCCTGTTCACGGATGCGGCCAATGCCGATCTCAGGGTTCTCAGCCTCAACTATGGAATTCCGGAACGTCTCCTGCTGATCGGCCTGCCGCTCACGATCCTTCTAGGAGCCGCTATGGCCTCGTTGCTCTTCCCAACGCTTGGAATGATCGAGGCTGCGCTGCTTGCGACCATGCTGGCACCCACTGACGCGGCTCTCGGGAAGGCGGTCGTGGTCAACCCTTCCGTTCCTGCCCCCATTCGCGAGGGTCTGAACGTGGAGAGTGGCCTGAATGACGGCATCTGCGTGCCGGTTCTCCTGGCTCTGCTTGCGATTGCGGCTGAGCCCGTCAGCGGTGCCGGATCCTGGAAGCTGGTGCTTCATCATTTCGTGCAAGAGATCGGGATCGGCCTTGCCGTGGGCGCAGGATTTGCGTTGATCGGCGTCTGGGTTCTCCGGCTTTCCGCCAAGCGAGGCTGGCTGTCCACGGTCTGGAAGCAGCTCCCTGCGATCGCGCTGGCATTCGCGACCTTCTCGGCCGCTCAGGCGCTGGGCGGAAGCGGCTTCATCGCTTCCTTCGTCGGGGGAATCTTGGCCGGCGGTATGGCTCGACACCAGGAGGAAAAGCACGTGCTTCTGCTCACGGCCGAAGGCGCCAGCGACCTCTTCGGCCTGCTGACATGGGTGCTCTTTGGGGCAGTGGTTGTCGGCCAAGCGCTCGACCGGTTGACCTGGGAGGTCCTACTCTATGCCATTCTGAGCCTCACCTTGGTGCGGATGGTGCCGGTCTGGCTCGCCTTGGTGGGCACGGATCTAGGCGCCGACGGCAAGTTCTTTCTGGGATGGTTTGGACCCAGGGGCCTGGCCAGTATCGTGTTCGCCATTATCGTGCTCGATGCGAACCTGCCAGGAAGCAGGATCCTCACGGCAACTGTGGCCTGGACGGTGATCCTCAGCATCCTGGCTCACGGCCTGACCGCGAGCCCGCTGGCCAATGCATTTGCTCGGCGCATCGGCACTTTGAGGACCCACGTCCCATAGTCTCGTAACCGGTGTTGACTCACACGCTCGCCACCGACCTTCAGGGCGAACATGCAGGATAAGCATGGCCGGTATTGCGATGAGCGGTGCGCGACCTGCCAGCATTGCGTAGCAAGGCTAGAACAAGGCCGATCGAGCTTTGCAGGAGAGATCCGACGCTTGGCTGTCCTGCGGATCCTGAACGGCGATAAATCAGGAAATGGAGAGTCTTGGCCACAGAATTGCCATCGCGATTCAGCAACGGATGTTAAACTGCGCTTCTGGCGTTCTTGATCGATGCTTAATATCCTGACGCATGCTCGCCGAGCCGTGCGCTGCGCGCTTCGAGGGTCCTGTTCCCTGGAGGGTCGCTGATGGAGACGGCTGCTCGTCCGGCCTCGCTAGGATTGAAGCGCTTGGCTCCGGCTTGGCTGATGGATGCCAAGGCAACCCGCGCAATTGTCGGCGTCCTCGTCTTGATGATGGTAGGCCTCCTCCTGAGTGCCACGCTCATGCGTCAGCTCAGAGAGACATGGGATTGGGTGTCTCACACCCGTGAAGTCCAGAGCAAGATCGATGAGGTCGCGTGGGACGTTCTTGCGCTCCAGGCCGGCTTACGCAGCTATATCCTAACCGGAGATGAGGCGCAGCTTGCCCTGCGTAACCAGGCACAGGCCGAACTCCTGCCGGACCTCCGTGATCTTGCCGCTCTGACTCGGGGCGATCCCATCTCCCAGCAAGAGGTTGAAAGCCTCCGCGCACTGGCGCAGGAACGTCTTGCTCATGTCGACGCCCTGATTGCGGTGCGTCGACAGGATGGGTTGGAGGCAGCCCGCACCCTGGCCGCATTGGACAGCGATGCCCATCTGACGGCCGCAATTGCTCGGCTCCGGCAGGAAGAGGATCGTATCCTCAAGGACCACCTGGCCCGCGAGCGGCAGAGATCCTGGCTCGTGTTCGGGGCTCTCGGCCTGACGGGCGCCCTGGCCATAGGGCTCGCTGCCGTCGCGGCCTTCATGCTCAACCGTACTCTGGCCCTGCGCGAGACGGTCCTGGTCGAGCAAAAGAACCTCTTGGCGCAGAAGGATCTGATGATGCGCGAGGTCGACCACCGAGTGCGCAACAGCTTGACGCTGATCTATACCCTACTGACCTTGCATCGACGTCAGGTGGCCGAAAACCCGGATCTGGCACGGCACCTCGATGATGCTGCACATCGGGTGATGACGGTTGCCAAGGTTCACGAGCGCCTCTACCGGTCGGAGACACCGGATCAGATAGAGATCGGAGGCTATGTTCGAGAGCTCTGCCGTGATCTGGCCGGATCCCTGGCACAAGGCAGTGAGGATTTCCTCCGAGTGCAGGCTGCACCGGCGACGATGCCGGGCGAAAAGGCTGTTCTGATTGGCCTTATCGTGACCGAGCTTGTCACCAATGCGTTCAAATACGCTCATGTCAGCGCCATGGCCCCCGTCACGGTCAGCCTGGAATCCTCTGCCGACGAGCTTCGTCTGAGCGTAGCCGATCAAGGTCCGGGTCTGCCGGAGGACTTCCGCTTCGAGGCCAGCGGTGGACTTGGCATGCGGGTAGTCTTGATGCTCGTGGGTCAGCTCGAGGGCCATCTGGATGTGAACCGCGAGCATCCGGGCGCACGCTTCGTCGTGACGATTCCGGCCTTCACCAAAACCTGGGCGCCACATCAAACGCGGACAGAGACGCCAGCGGCCGGCTAAAGCATCGGACCCAAAAGTGGATTTGCACTTTTGGGACCCATCCGATGCTTTCTCCTTGGGTAAGAGCATCGTTGACGCGGCCCTCTGGGTCCGCACGATGCTCTAAGGCTGGGTCCTGAATAATCCATCCTGCCGATTCCTCCCGGTAGGGCAGGGGGTAGTTTCTCCACCATGCTGCAGCTCGTCAGCGCATGTTCCCCGTATGCCCAAGCGAATAACGTCCCGGCTGCGGCCAGACCGTGAGGCCGTGGGGACTCCTGCCGACCGGAATGGTTTTCGTCTCGCCGGTCACGGTGTCGATCACATAGACCACGCCGTCGTAGCGGCCGGACAGCCAGAGCCGTTTGCCGTCCGCGCTGACATTGCCCATGTCCGGGCTGCCGCCGCCGGGGATCGGCCAGGTGGCCTCGACCCGGCGGGTCGCGAAATCGATAACCGAAATGCTGCCCGGGCCGTGTGGTGGTCCGTCGATCCTGTGGGAACCCCGGTTCGCCACATAGAGCTTCGTGCCGTCCCGGCTCGGATATAGACCGTGCGTGCCGAGCCCCGTAGGGATGAACCCGGCTTCGGTCAGGGATTCGCCGTCCACCAGGAACACGCCGTCGGCCCACATATCGGCCACGTAGAAGACCTTGCCGTCCGGGGAAATCCGAATGTCCTGAGGCATGCCGCCCTTCGAGAGCTGCAGGGCGCCGGTGACCAAGCCCCTGCCGAAATCGACCTTGATGAGGCTGCCGCCGAACTCGCAGGTGAAGATCGCATAGCGCCCGTCGATAGAAAAGTCGGCGTGATTGAGCCCTTTGCATTGTGGCGTCGGGATGGAGCGACGAAGGGCCATGGTCCCCGGATCGCGAAGTTCGAGCTGTCGGCGTGACTCGGCAACCACGATGGCGGCGGAACCGTCCGGCATGAAATACATGTTGTAGGCATCGGGCACCGGAATCGGGGAGCCGGGCTTACCGCTGACAGGGTCGATCGGGAGGAGGCTGCCACGGCCGTGCCGGCGATCGGCACTGTTGGTGACCCACAGGGTCTTGAGGTCCCAGGACGGAACCACATGCTGCGGGCTTTGTCCCGCCTTGAAGCGGTCTACGACCTCGAGTGTTTCGGGATGGATCACGTGCACATCGCCGGATTTTACATTGGGCACGTACACCCTGGGCAGAGCCGAGGCGACGGCCGGGCTCAGCCGGTCGGCCGATGCTTCGCCGTAGAGATTGGACGGGTCGATCACGGGCGGCATCCCAGGCACGACATCGATGGCCGCCGCGGCCTCCTTCACGTCCTGGGCCCAGGATCCTTGCGCCACACAGGTAAGGAGTGCAGCCAGGCACGAGATCGCAAAACCGGATCGGTCCGGACCGGGCATCGGATATATGAGCCGCATCAGAGTGCTCCTCTGGACTCGGATTCTGCCAGCGTCCGCGATGATGACGCCCTTCTGGAAGAGCGCGTCATCCAGGAGGAAAGGCGGTCGAGATAGAGGTAGATCACGGGTGTCGTGAACAGGGTCAGGGCCTGACTCACCACCAGCCCGCCGACCATGGCATAGCCCAGAGGCTGGCGGATTTCGGCGCCGGCCCCGAAACCGAACATGAGCGGCACCCCGCTGAGAACCGCCGTCATCGTAGTCATCATGATGGGCCGAAACCGGAGCAGGCAGGCCCTCCGGATAGCTTCTTCGGGCGAGAGTCCTTCCTCCCGCTCGGCTTCGATCGCGAAGTCCACCAGCATGATGCCGTTCTTCTTGACGATCCCGATCAGCAGAATGACCCCGATCAACGCGATTAGACCGAAGTCGAAGCCGAAGAGCATCAGCGTCGCAAGGGCGCCCAGGCCTGCCGACGGCAAGGTGGAGAGAATGGTGAGCGGGTGAATGTAGCTTTCGTAGAGAACGCCGAGGATCACATAGATGACGACGAGGGCTGCTGCGATCAGATAGGGCGTGGACCGTGTCGATTGCTGGAAGACCTGGGCATTGCCCTGGAAGTTTCCAATAAGCGCCCCCGGCGATCCCATCTCCCCGCGGGCCCGCTCGATGGCCTGGGTGGCCTGACCGAGCGCAATGCCCGGCGCCAGGTTGAAGCTGATGGTAACCGCCGGGAACTGCCCCTGATGGCTGACGGACAGTGGAGCGACGGGACGGGTCGTCCACTTGGCGAGCACCGAGAGAGGAACCTGCTGGCCAGTCAGAGGAGAGCGCAGATAGATCTGATCCAAGGTATCCGGATTGCCTTGCAGCTCGGGCAGGATCTCCTGGATCACGTGGTAACTGTTGAGCTGAGTGAAGTACTGTGCCACCTGCCGCTGGCCAAAGGCATCGTAGATGATGTCGTCGATGAATTGCGGATCGAAGCCGAAACGGGATGCCTGATCTCGGTCGATCTCGATCGTCAGGGTACCTCCATTGGTTTGCTGGTCCGTTGCGACATCCTGCAACTCGGGGAGCTCTTTGAACCTGTCGAGAAGCTTCGGTGCCCATGCGTTGAGCTCCGCCAGATCGGCATCCTGAAGTGTATACTGGAATTGGGTTCGCGCGGGCCGTCCGCCGACATTGATATCTTGCGCAGCCTGCAGAAACAGAGCGGCTCCCTGTACTCTGGCAAGCTGCGGACGTAAGCGGTTTATGATGTCAGCCGCCGAGGCCTGCCGCTCCCCGCGCGGCTTGAGAGAGATGAAGATTCGACCGTTGTTGAGGCTTTGACCGCCCCCCGATCCGACGAACATCGCGACGGTCGCAACATCCGGGTCCCGGGCGATGATCGCGCCGAATTGCTGCTGGATCTGCATCATCTCGCGAAAGGAAACATACTGCCCCGTTTCCGAGATGCCCGTGAGGAGGCCTGTATCCTGCTGTGGGAAGAAGCCCTTCGGGATGACCATGAAAAGGTAGATCGAGGCCCCGGCCGTCGCAAAGAAGACCAGCAGAGTCAGGAACGAGTGCCGCAGCACGTGATCAAGTCCGACCTCATAGGCTCGAATGGTTCTGTCGAACAATCCTTCCATGAGCATGTAGAGACGGCCGTGGCGGACATGCCTCTCATCTCGAAGGAAGCGGGACGCAAGCATCGGCGCAAGCGTCAGCGACACCAATGCCGAAATGGCTATGGCCATCGTAACCGTTATGGAGAATTCACGAAACAGGCGGCCAACCACGCCTCCCATGAGCAGCAGCGGGATGAACACAGCCACAAGCGACAGGCTGATTGACACGATGGTGAAGCCGATCTCCCCTGAGCCTTTGAGAGCAGCCTGCATGGGTGTCGACCCGCTTTCCAGATGGCGGACGATGTTCTCCGTCATCACGATGGCATCGTCGACGACGAACCCCACCGCAATCGTGAGCGCCATGAGGGACAGATTGTCGAGGCTGTAGCCGAGGACGTACATCATGGCCGCGGTCCCGAGCAGAGCCAGGGGAACCGTCACGCTCGGGATGATTGTTGCCCATAGGCTTCTCAGGAACACGAAGATTACCGCAATCACCAGAGTGATCGTTAAAAGGAGCGTGACCTGAACGTCCTTAACCGAAGCCCGGATGGTCTGCGTGCGATCACTTAAGATGTCCACCTTGATGCTCGGCGGGAGCGCAGCCTGGAGGCGCGGCAATTCGGCCTTCACCCGGTCGACCGTCTCGATCACGTTGGCTCCGGGCTGCTTGAAGACGATCAGGAGAACGGCCCGTCGGCCATTCGCCCAGGCGGCTTTCAGGGCATCCTCCGGGCCATCCACGGCCCGTCCGATATCGCGGATCCGGATCGGTGCCCCGTTGCGATAGGCGACGATGACGTCGTTCCAGGGCGCCGCGGCGGTCAGCTGGTCATTCGTGTAGATCGTGAACGACCGTGTCGGCCCGTTGATGCTGCCCTTTGGGCTGTCGACGGTCGACACGCCGATCCTGGCCCGCACATCTTCGAGCGATAGTCCCTTGGCGGCCAGGCGGGCCGGGTCGATCTGGACGCGAACGGCCGGCTTCTGCTCGCCGCCGATATTCACCTGCGCGATCCCCGGCATCTGGCTGATCTGCTGGGCGAGCTTGGTATCCGCATTGTCGTCCACTTCCGTGAGCGGCAGAGTATCCGAGCCGACGCCGATGATGAGAATGGGCGCGTCGGCGGGGTTCACCTTGCGATAGACAGGTGCGTTCGGAAGGTTCTTGGGAAGTTGTCCGCTGGCCGCGTTGATGCCGGCCTGGATATCCTGCGCAGCCGCGTCGATGTTGCGGTTGAGTTCGAACTGCACCGTGACACTTGTCGTCCCAAGCGTGCTCGTCGAGGTGATCTGGGCGACGCCGGGGATCTGCGCAAATTGTCTCTCCAGCGGCTGCGCAACCGATGAAGCCATGGTTTCAGGACTTGCGCCCGGCAGTGCCGCACTGACCTGGATGGTGGGGAAGTCGATCTGCGGCAACGGTGCGACGGGCAGGAACGGATACGCGACCATCCCGACGAACAGGAGCCCCAGCATCAACAGCGATGTCCCAATGGGTCGCCGGATGAAGGGACCTGAAATTCCGGTGCGGCCGTTAGAAATGTCCGCCCTGTCGTTGCGGTGATCATGGGCCATGGGAATTGTCTCCCTAATCCTTGGCGAGGCTCCGGGCTTTCGTGGTGCCGTCCGCTGCCGCCTCCTGCGGCGGCCGATCAGTCGCAACATGCACCTTCGCTCCAGGCTGGAGCCTGTATTGGCCTGCGGTGACGATCCGCTCGCCCTCGGACACTCCATCCTCCAGGACCGCAAGTCCCTGCGTGATGGGGCCGACCTTGACACTGCGGAACTCGACCGTGTCGTTCGCTGTCACTACGTAGACGGCAAGTCCCTGCTGCGTTCTCTGCACCGCATCAGCCGGGACGGTCAGGGCATCGAGGGTCTCGAGCAAAGTCCGGACGGTCACGAATTGCCCCGGCCAGAGGGCTTGATCCTTGTTCTCGAACGACGCCTTCAGCTTGATGGTCCCGCTGGCCTGATCGATTTCGTTGTTGATCAGCGTAAGAGTTCCTTGGCCGAGCACCGTCTTTCCATCCTGCCCGATCGCCCACACCGTGACCGGGCCTGCGGCCTGCGACTTCTGCACAGCCGCCAAGCTCTGTTCAGGCAATGCGTAGAGAACGGAAATCGGCTCGATCTGCGCAACAGTCACGATGCCGCCCGTGTCCGTTGCGCGGACGATGTTGCCCTGATCGACAAGGCGCAGGCCCGTCCGGCCGGCGATAGGAGACCGAATCGTCGTGTAGCCGAGCTGGGTCCGGGCATTGTCGATCTGAGCCTGATCGCCTTGGATCTGGGCACTCAGCTGATTGACTGTTGCCTGTTGGGTGTCGAGCTGTTGCCTGGAGGCAAAACTGCGGGTCGCGAGTTCGGTATAGCGGGCAAGGTCCGCTCTGGCATTGGCGAGCTGAGCCTCATCCTGCGCCTTCTTGGCAAGGGCTTGGTCCAGCATGGCCTGGAACGGACGGGGATCGATCTGGACGAGAAGATCGCCGGCTTTCACCATCTGCCCTTCCTGAAAGGCGACCGTCTGCACTTCGCCGTCCACGCGCGAGCGGATCGTGACCGTGTTGTAAGCCTGAACCGAGCCGAGCCCTAGGGCGTAGATGGGAACTTGGGTCCGGCTCGCTGCCGCAACCTGTACGGAAGCGGGAGGCAAATTTGGCCGCGCGGCGTTTCGGTGAGTGTCGGGTCTGCCGGCGTAAAACCAAAGCCCGAATGCGGCGGCTCCGAGGACCAGGCAGGCGAAAAGGAAGCGGATCGCTCCGTTACGCCGTTCCGCTCGAGGCCGTGAGACATTCGCCATGCGTGCACCAGCCGTCGTGCCCAACCTCACGCTTGGCACCGAAATGTCGGTGAGAGGGAACGCTCAGAGGCGGGCATATAGACCAGCAACGCGGCGACGCCAGGGAATAAGGGTCACACATCCGTGACTTCACCGTCCTCAACGCAGGCCTCTTGATCAGCCTATGGATCCTGGCCGCGAACCGGATCCGGCGTCGCCGGGGACGCCTATGCGGCGCCAGGAGGTTCCGGTCCCGGGGTCCTTCCAGGGCCGCGATTTCGAAAGGGCTAAGTGTCCCCTTTGGAGGAGAGCCATCTCCACACGGCCGAGGTCCGGGCTTGCCAAGCGGGCCGTGGGACGGCAATCTCAGCTCGGCAGGACACCCAGCGGGCGTGCGCCGGAGTATTTTCTCGTCGGGCAATCGGACATAGGAAGCGGCCAAATCATGATCATGAATGGTGGGAATGCCGACGCTGGGGAGATGGGCGAGGACATTTTGCTCGGGCGACGGGCAGAGCTCCTCAGCCGCCGGTCGTTTCTGATTGGCTCGGCCCTCAGTGCCGGCGCGCTGGGGCTGGCCGGTTGCGCGACATCCGACGGCATGAGCTTCGCCGAGGCGTCGAGGCTCTACGGGCCGGTGCCCGATGAGAAATTCCCGGTCCCGGCCATCGATGTCAGCAAGGTCGATCCGAAATATTACCGTCGGACCGTTCGCTACGAGACCAAAGAGGCGCCCGGGACGATTATCGTCGATCCCGGCAATTACTACGTCTACCGCATCGAAGACGGCGGAACCGCCACCCGCTATGGTGCCAATGTCGGCCGTGACGGGTTCCGGTGGAGCGGGGACGCTTATGTCGGGCGCAAGGCCGAATGGGCGACCTGGACCCCGCCCAAGGAGATGATCAAGCGCCAGCCCGAAGCCGCTAAATACGCCGGCGGCATGCCGGGCGGCCTCGACAATCCGCTCGGCGCCCGCACCCTTTATCTCTATCAGAACGGCGCCTACACGCTCTACACGATCTATGCCAGCCTCGATGCCGAATCGATCGGCAAAGGCATCACAAGCGGCTGCGTCGGTCTGCTCACGCAGGACATGATGCACCTGTATTCCCGAACCCCGGTCAAGACGAAGGTGGTCGTCCTTCCGGCATAGCAACGGCGCCCGCCCCGGGCAGGGCGCTGGCGTACAGGCCGCGCAAAGGGCAGGGCCTGCCTTTGAGGCTGTGCGATTGTGCGGGTAGTGATCCCCGGACGGTCGACGACGCGGCCGTTGCACTCACGCAGGGATCTTGCCTTCGTCCCGGCACAGAAGCTCATGGGCACGGTGAGCGCCACGCTCAGCGCCTCCGTTGAGCCTCCAGGTCGACCTGCGCCTTGAGGTTTTCCCGCTACGCCGTTACGCGCCTGGGGACTGGGCTTGGATCCGAGGTTGCCATAGCCTGAAGGCCGGAGCGCTTTTGCGGAGTCAGGCGATCTCAGTCTTGAGATGCTTCCGAAGACGCGACATCGAAAGGTCCCACTGGACCATTCGGCTAGCCTGAACTTATTGATTTTGCTGGAATTTTTTGTGCATCAATCCCTTAGGGAAGGGATGGTGCCCAGGAGAGGACTGCGGAAGCGATTCTCCTTGGTGTTGATTTATAAGAGTTTTTTAGATCAGTCCGACTAAATTGTTGAACACCTCTGTTTAACAGCGCAAGAGGGTAGGTAGCAAGGCAGAACGCCAGCGATTGGAGCATTCCCTCAGCTCGCATATGCAGCATAAGTGCCTAAAAGAACAACAATTCCAGGCTTTTGAGCAAACAAGCCGAAGGCGAGTACCCACATTTTACCCCTTCAGGAGTTGGTTTACCCCTTCAGGAGTTGCTGCCGAGCTTGCGCTGGTGCACCGGCCAGAACACATCGGAAGCGCAAGGAGCCACTAGCCCAGCCTGCGACCTGCCGAAATAGGCGCGATTTCCTTAGGAGAACTGCGGCCCAGGAGACGTTATATTGCGGGGTAAATACGTCTTGTTCTCATTCTAGGCATACGACGTGAGAGCCCAAGAACCACAGAAGTGCCCTAGTTTGTGCGGCTTAGCTTTGGAATGGTCCCTGAGCGCTCACGACCACCTTTTGGGAAAAGGGTAGATTTCCTGAGACCTAGCTACACCTTGACCATATCGCTATGATAATCGGCCAAGCTGGGAATGAGGCCGAATCATGTGGCATTGGGACCAGGGACGCCTGGAGTACTTTCAGTTCGACACAGTCAGGCGGTTGGCCAAATTTGCAGTCCACAACGATCTAAGAGCTGTGGAACGAGCCCCGCTCAGCACAGCAATTGGACTCCCCTTTTTTCCTGACGATACAAGATATCGCCCTTGGAGGAACTACCAACGGGTATTCAAACTCTGCCTTCTCGTTAGCGAGCATGGGGGCGAAGCTGTTGCCACCCCCGTGGCCGAGCTTTTAGCCACACCTGGAGCAGTGACCTGCGATGAATACCTTCATTTCCTGCTGCAGACCCACACGGAACCGACTCCTGCCTTAAGCGGATATGATGCGAAAGCTGAATTTAGATACCCCCTACTTTTCGCCCTAAAATACGTGCTTGCGAAAGCCGCGATAGGCGCGGGCCACACAACCAACTTCGATGAGATTTTGGGAAAATACCGTGCTACGGGGCTCAGTGGGAGCGAGGACGACTCTGATTTCATTGGCGCGGTCGGCATGTCCCTCGACCCATCAAAGGTTCTGCACGGCGTCCCGTCTGACCTAATGAGGCAAGCCCGCGAGAGCCTTAGGGTAATTTCGCAGATTTCTTACCTGACGTCTGCGGGCTCGAACTTGGTTGTGGCTCTGGAACCTGAGGATGCACACAACATCTTCGCCGACCTGCATGGGGTCTTGGGCCCGATGAACGAAGATAGAGAGGCGGAGATACGTCGTCGCGCTCACCTGTTCAGCGGCGGCACAGTGCATTCATTCTTCGATTATTCCAGCACAGTTGTTAGTGAGGTTGTAGAAAGCGGCTTCATAGAGGGAAGCAAACTCAAGAAGACTCACGTCACAATTGAGCGTAATGGACAGCTAAGAACCGCTTTCTTCAAAGCCCACGCCATCAGTCATTGCGACGTATGCGAGATGGACACGGCAAAAACCTATCATTGGACAGAACGTGTCTTGGACCTTCATCACCTCCTGCCGCTGTCATCAGGAACACGGAGCACCTCAAAGGGAACGACGTTTGAGGACCTTGTGCCCGTGTGCCCAACCTGCCACAGAGCGGTTCACCGCTATTATGACCGGTGGATGAAGGCCAATCATCGGGTCGATTTTGAGAGCGGGGACGAAGCCAGAGCGGTATATTCATCTCTCAAAGATGAGTTCAGCGGAATTGAGTATGCTTAAGAGAATGCCCCTGACCGCGAGTAATTTCGGGTTCAAAGCACAATTGGCTTTGATGGCTAAGGCCAAACGTAAGGGCCTTGATTTGGGAACGGCCCTACGGGAGGCCGGGTTGAGCTATGACGATCTCGTTTACGAGAACTCGCGTACGATCCGATGGAGCAGGGGCGAACCCCTAGAACTGGAACAATTCCGCAGACCCCGTTCTGGTCCACACATTGTTAGCTTTTTTACGGGCTGCGGCGGGATGGACTTGGGCTTTGACGCTGTCGGCTTTCAACACGCCGCCGCTTTCGAGCACAACGAGCTTTTCTGCAAGACTTTGAGGCGCAACCATCCGCTATGGAATGTTTACGGGCCGCCGATCCACTCTGGAGATGTCTCGAAGACGGACGAAATAGCCGAAATTTTGCAACGGCATATCGCAACTCCATTCGACGGTGTCTTCATAGGCGGGCCGCCGTGCCAGCCGTTCTCAATTGCCGCCAACCAGCGCTTCGCCAAGTGGGGCGACAATTTCAAACGCACCGGGTTTGCTCACGAGACTAACGGGAACCTGCTCTTCGACTATGTGAGCTTGATAAAGGAGTTCCGACCGAAAGCCTTCGTCATCGAGAATGTTCCAGGGCTCCGCGACCTTGATGGCGGCGAGCAACTCACTGAGGCAATTGAGCAGTTGCAGCAGGCTGGGTATAGGGTGGAAGAACCAACGGTCCTTGACGCAGCCCATTTTGGTGTTCCTCAGCAGCGTTTTAGGCTGTTTGTGATCGGGGCTCGCGATACATCTAAGCCGCTTAAGTGGCCCAAGCCGCACGGCCAGCTCATTGGAGCCGGGAGTGTCCTGAAAGATGACGTTCATCTGTGTCAGAACCATGAGACGCGGGAACATAAACTAGAGTCAATCCAGCGCTACATGGTGCTTGATTACGGCGAGAGAGATCAGCTGGGCAGGGTTGATCGCTTAAATCCAGCGCTTCCATCAAAGACCGTTATAGCAGGCGGAAGCAATGGTGGTGGCCGATCTCATCTCCACCCGGAAATACCCCGCACACTCAGTGTAAGGGAATGCGCTCGACTACAAAGCTTTCCTGACACATATTACTTTGAAGGATCAAGCGCCCGGCAGTTCACTCAGGTCGGCAATGCAGTTCCTCCGGTACTCGCCGCGCAAATCGGTGCGAGCATCTTGGACAGTTTCTTCTGAGTTCGCGAGCTACGCGAGAAAATCCTGCAGCCTTCTTCGCAAGGCTTTCTCATCGCGAAGCTCACATTCCCAGAGCACGAGCGCAGTCCAGCCCTGAGCCTCTAATTCCTGCAGGTTTTTCAAGTCACGAGCACAATTCCCCTCCAGTTTCGTGCGCCAGTACTCCTCCCGACTCTTGGGGAGTCTGGCTCGCCTGCAGGAGGGGTCTGGATGGTGGTGCCAGAAGCACCCATGAACAAAGACCACTTTGTGGCGACTGGGAAATACCAAATCTGGCTTGCCGGGCAACTTCCGGCTGTGAAGACGGTATCGGTAGCCCATACTGTGCAGGAGCCGCCGCACATACAACTCAGGCTTTGTATTCTTCGCCCGGATGCGGCCCATTCGTTCACTACGTTGGGCAGGACTTAGCGTATCGGTCATATCTAATCAAATGTATTATAGCGCTGTTCGCCGCGTCATACACAAGACCTATTTTGCAGCACTATGAAGGCGGCCACTGCCAGAATGATGTAAGCTCGTCCCCCGCCTCGGAGGAACTTAACGCATCTTCGTAGATACCCAGCACTATGCTCCCGCAGTCTGCAGGAAATCTAAGCGAGGCCACAAGCGCGGCGCTGAGAGACCCGCTTCAGTCTTGGCGTAAAAATTTCGAAGCCCATACTTTCTATGGGGCGCGGAAATTTACCCCCGGGGGGCGGTGGCGGGGCTCGCGCGGTATTGCGGGCAGGCGCGGATAGTGGAACGCACGGCATCGCTAAGCAAGCGACGAGAGTAGCCGCCGGACTGCTATGAAGCCGACCCTCACCTACATGACGTGTCATCTTGGACAGGCGAAAGCGGATTGGGAGGTACTGTGCCCCACCAATCGACTGGCGACGAACCTTCACGAGGACATAACAGTCGATGAGCAGGATCGTTACATGCACAACGAACGTTGACGTTTGTAACAAGCCTCGTTAGCCTCTCTTTTATTACACACCGGGGGCCCCCTTCATGATCCGTTACGTCGTCTACAAGCGCGTCAGCACCGAGGACCAGGGGCGCAGCGGATTAGGGCTGGAGGCGCAGACCAGGGATATCGGCCTCTATCTCGGCACCTACTCCCAGGAGCCATGGGAGGTCCTTGCTGAGTTCGTCGAGATCGAGAGCGGAGCCAACGGGGACCGGCCTGAGTTGCGGAAGGCTGTCGAGTTGGCGAAGAAGCAGAAGGCGACGTTGCTCGTCTCGAAACTCGATAGGCTCTCCCGCAAGGTCGCCTTCATCGCCACCCTCATGGATGACCCCAAGCTCAACCTCCGGGTCGCCTCAATGCCCCATGCCGACAAGTTCCAGCTCCACATCTACGCGGCCCTCGCGGAGCAGGAGCGGGATTTCATTTCCGTGAGGACGAAGGCGGCACTTCGGGAGGCGAAGGCACGGGGTCAGAAGCTCGGAGGGCTTCGGGATGCCACTATGAAACGGAACCAGGTCCTCAAGGCTCAGGCGGATGAACGGGCGAAATCCTGGGAGGGCATCGTGCGGCCCATGCGGAATGCCAACGCGACCCTGCGGGACATTGCCGATGCACTCAACATGGCTGGCATTGCGACAGCTCGGGGAGGCACGTGGCACCCGACGAGCGTTGCGCGACTGCTGGAGCGGCTAGAGGGATGACGAGAACGCAATCGGTGGAGTCCACTTCACCTACGTCAGCACACTGCCCACTTGATCCCACCGCTAAAGGGGGAAGTCTGTCCCTGAAGCACCCGGAGGGGAAAGGGCGGGGACGCGAGGTCGAGGCGAGACAATCCGCTGGCTCGGACCGGTGGTCTTCCTGGTCGAGCGGTGAGCGCGATCATTCCCGCGCTAAAATGAGAGCCCCCTTAAGACCCCATAAGAGAGAGGCCCGCTTCTCCCCGACAGGTGGAGTGGGCTTCACCTTGTGGGCCGAAGGATTAAGCCGCGCCACAGCAGTAGGTAGGTCGATTTAAGCCCCGGCCAATTAGGTTGCACTATAGCAAATAGATGCACCGCCGCCCGATTGATTGTGCGAGAAGTGGTCCAGCCAATTAGGTTGCACTTAGGCACAGAGCACGAAGTCCTGAGCATTAGATTACCTTGAACGAGGGAGTGCCGCGAGGCTCTCTCACCACAACACCCCCAACGATTGAAGCAGGACTTGGTGCACATCCCGTCGTGGATGTTCTGGCTCGTCTCTTCGCTATCCGTTGTTCACCACCCTTTATGAAAGGATTAGATATGTCCCATCACGCGGGGCCGCATCGTCGCGCCCGCACTCCGGTCCAGCCGCATGACCTCGGGCGGCATCCAACAGAGGCCACCGACCACGACGGCCAGCGCATACTGCTGGTCCCCCTAGCGAACCACCCAAAGCCTGCTCGTATCTATCCCGAGGATTTCCAACGCACTCTTGAAGCCGGGGGCTCACCCCATTGGTTCATCAACGGCGGGATCGTGAAGACATACGGCGGGGATAGAAATTCCGTCGCCGTTGCACGTCTCCTTATTCAGCCTACGGAGCCGGTCTACATCGGGACTCGCGACCGTGACCCGCTGAACATCCGCAGGGAGAACATCCGGGTCCGCAGGTTCAGGCAGACGAAGACGCTGGGCCGCCCCCGGAAGGCAGCGGACGCATGATACCCACTCTCCACATCACCGCCACACCGACAGGGCGCGGTCGATATACCGCGAGCCTTGGGGACCGCGTCCTTTGCCACTCCTCCGCAACGCCCTTCCTGTCCTCCGCAAGGGTCCTCATGGCCGAAGGCGCAGACCCGAAGGCGGTTCTCACCATGAGCCACGCTGGCTCCGCCATCGTTGCTTTGCGGCAATCGCTAGGGATCGCTGCGGACCTCACTGTTACTGAGACCGAGCGCGACGGTATCCGCTTCGCCAAGCATCGCACCTTCGAGCAGACGCACATTGCGTAACTACGGGGGCCTTCAAGGAGCCCGTACGACGGGCGCAGGCTACCAGCCACCCAATCAACAGCCACAACCAAAATCCAGCGACACGTCATGGAGCGTGAATGACACCGCATGCGCTCGCTGGAATTATTCATGGAAACAAACAAATGACCACGACTACAGCAACACGTCCACTCAACCTCAAGCGCCTCTTTGAGGGCCACCCGATCCCGTCCTCACAGACCCTCCGTGACTTGGCAGCGATCTTCACCAAAATGGCAGACAGCCGAGAAGCTCAAATAGACGTGAGACAAATGGATGGACAGTTCTCCGTCTACTGTGATGGGAGCGCCTTGAACAATCCTGGGCCCGGTGGATGGGCTTTCCTCATCCGATCCCCCCGCGGACAACTGGTAACCAGAGCAGGCGGGATCAAGCACACCACCAACAACATCGCTGAACTCACCGCAGCGACCAATGCAATCAATGCTCTTGCGGCGGATGCAGAGGGAGTCGTGAGGACTGACAGTATGTATGTCTTCAAGGGCTTGAATGAATGGCGATGGAAATGGGAGAACCGGGAGTGGATCACCTCGCAAGGCAAACCTGTCGCGAACATGCTGCAATGGAAGGCTCTGTTCCTTGCTTTTGACACACACCCAGGAGTGAAACTGGAGTGGGTCCGGGGCCACAACGGCGATGAGGACAACGAAACAGTCGACCGCTTGGCGAGGGCAGAAGCGGAGAAGGTCCAGCACCATACCGCGACAATGCAAGGGTGCGCATGAGCGGACCAACCGTCATCAGGGTCCTCGTTGCTGACCTCGTACTTGATGGGACTTACCAAGTCCGCCAGCGGCTCACCCCTTCCATCATCAAGCGATACGCAGACGCGATGCGGGTGGGCACCGAGTTCCCTCCAATCCACATTGCCATCATCCACGGGGTTCCGATGGTAGTCGATGGGTGGCACCGGGTGAACGCCGCGAGGAGCATTGGCCTTGTCGAAATCTCTGCGGTCCTCATCGAAAGGCCCGAGGAGGAACTCGCTTGGTGCGCTGCGGAGGCTAATCTCAAGCACGGAACTCCGCTCAACAGGAAGGAAGCCCGAGTGGTCTTCAGGGCGTACGTGAAGGCAGGGAAACACCGAAAGCGAGGACGAGCGATCAAATCCTCGCGGGAAATCGCCCAGGACCTTCACGGCCTCCGGTCGAACGTCACTATTCTCAAGTGGATGAAGGCGGATTTCCCCAGCGTCTACCAGCGCATGAGCGGAGAGGACGCGACGCACCACGGTGGGGGTCTAGTAGCGTCCTCCACTCCTGAGGAGCGCCATCTCCAGACAATCCGCAGGGCACTGGAGGAGATCGCAGCGAACTCCCGAGGGATCATCGCTGCGGAGGCCCGTGGGGAGCTCATCGCGGAGATCGAAAGAGTTCGCGAGGTGGTTCGCAGAGGAGGACCTTGGGTGGCCCCCGAGGAGGACAATAGCGAACTTTTCTAAGCCGCTGTTAAATCTTCACAGGCGGGGCAACAGAACCACAGGGAAGTAGCTGAACCTACACGGCTTTCAGCGCGGAACCTCAGGACCGCTGTCCCCGCAGCATCAGCACTAACGATAGACGAGCCCGCAGGCCGTGAAGCACACCTAAAGGCCCCGACGAGAAATCGCCGGGGTCTAGATGCCCTGCCGAGGGAACTTGGCGAGTGCCCCGGTCATCGCCTTAACGGTTACATCCCCGTAGTCATCTCCGACCGTCCTGGCAGCATGACCTTGGATCACGTCCATGATGCGTGGATCGAGTCCGGCCTCGCGCCAGAGGGTCTTGAAGCGGTGTCTCCACCCGTGGTTTGGCGCAACGTTCGGATCAGGGACAAGCGCTCGCGCGAACTCTGCCAATCTGTTTTTTACGCCCTGAAGCGGCCCTAGCACGTCACCGCTCTTGGCGGGGTTCAAGAACAGGTGCCCACCTAAGGAAGAAGAAACAAACTCCGTGAACCCCAGTTCAACCAAGTGGGGATGCAGAGGGATTTCTCGGGCCTCGCCACCCTTCACCGTTCCAGCTTCAGGGGTCACGGTGATCACCCAGGTACTGTTCTCTTGCCGGATGTCCTGTTTCCGGAGTTGCACCATCTCACCCACACGAGAGCCGGTGTACGCGCACAGCCACGGCACCCACTTCTTAGCGGCGAAGGTCTTGGGGTTCTCCTTCCCCTGCTGAAGCTCGCGAGCGGCCTTGAGGATTGCCTCTGCCTCTGCATCCGTGAAGCCTTTAGAACGCAGGCGCTTGGGTTTGCCGAGCTTGATGGTGATGCCTTCGGCTGGGTTCGATGGAAGGCGGCGGTTTGAGACGGCCCATCCAAACACGGCCTTCAGACCCGCAAGGTCGCTGTCCTTTACGGTTTTCGGCGACGGTGCTTTGCCCGTCTTCGGGCTCACCTCGGAGAGGCGATAGTCCTTGAACCGAACCACGTCTTCAGGGGTGACCCGCCGTGCATCATCATGGCCGAGAAAGGCCACGAGCTTTGCAATGGTGGTGCTGTACGACTGATAAGTACTCGCAGACCGGCCTGCGGCTTTCGCCTCCTTCCACCAGCCCTCCATAAAGCCGGTAAGTGTGACAGCCTGTCCTCCGGGGCCTGGGCTCGTCTGCTCACGATCCGTCTTGGTTGGGCTGGGAGGTGTCCACTCGGGAAACCGAGCAGCATCAGGATCGGGTCGATAGTCGCCCTCGGCCTTTCGGGCGTTGACCTCGGATGCCTGAGTCATGGCCACCGCGACTTGGGCGAGCAGCCGGGCTCGGCTAGCTGCATCGACAATCAGCCCCTCGCGCCCAAGCACTGCGTCAACAGCCGAGCCGAAACGCTCCTCTAAGGACCAGTGAAGGCGGGTTCTGATCTCGTCCGCTCCAGCAGGCACGATCTTGAGACGAGCCCGAGGAGAACGCCCCGCTCTAGCCACGTCGTTTGCTGCGAGAACCCGCTCCCAAGTCTCGGGAGAGCCAGGGTCATCATCGAAGGCTTCCACCCAGAACCGATACACGACCCCAGCGAGAGCCACGGTTTCCTTCTGGGTGAGCTTGCGAGGTCCGTTCCTGACCGCTGTGTAGTGTCTCGCAAGAGTCGCAGCGACCTGGGCATGTCGCTCCTTGGCCGCTTTTGGATCGGACGTAGAAAGAGAGATGCGGACGTCTGCGGCAGTCGAGCCGATCTTCTTGGCCACCAGCCGATCACCGACAGGGATCATCAGCGTGGTGCCTCTAATGCGGTCTACAACGTCAGACGGGATGCGCTGAACGAACTGTTCGTTACGAGTTCCGGGGCGTTTCATAGGGCGGGCTATACGGAGGGGCATGTTGATCAGGCTTGTTGTACAGTCGCCTGACCTTAAACCCTTATCAACCCTCAAACCCTTAGCCTATCTCAGCTAGAGGGAAAGATGGTGCCCAGGAGAGGACTAGCTTAACTCAATAACATCAATAGCTTAGCCTTAACCCCCACGACCTTTTCGACCCATTTTTACCCATCTGGGAGAAGCTAGTTTTAACCCCTTTACTGTGACCCTAAGCCCATGAAAAAAGGCCCCGAAGGGCCTACTGTTAAGCGGCTTCATTGAGCCCGTCATCCTCGTCTGCTTTCGTACTGACTGGGATGCCCTGTTTGATAGCATGCTCCCGCCACTTCGCGTACAGCTTCGACTTCATTTTCTCGCGGAAGTAGCCCTTGGCGTAACGGTCGATCTCCTTCAACGTTTGGTGGCCGGTCGCCGACATGACAACATGCGGCTCGCAGCCGCGCTCGATCAGGCGGCACACGAACAGCTTGCGCAAGCCGTGCAGCGAGTAGCCCTTGGTCGAGACGCCGGTTTCCTCTTCCGCCTTGTCGAGCCACTTCCGAACCATGTTGCCAAGGCTCTCTTTCGTATAAGGGAGGTCCTTGTGGTCCTGGCGGATAAAGAAATTGGCCCCCAGGATGCCCTTCACGCGTGCGGCCTCCAGACTGTCGTGGAGTTCCTGGATAATGGGCACGTAAGCGATCTGCGCTTCCTCGCCATCATCATCAGCCCCCTTCTCCTGGCGGATTTCGAGCGAGCCGTAAGGGCATTCCTCGTCTGGCTTCAGGAATGTGCAGGCGGGTGTATTCCAGCCAAGCACGTATACGTCGCCGCGACGCTGACCAGAGAATCCGGCGAGATCGAAGACGAGGCGCGGCTTGGTGCCGAGCGAATAGACTTTGCAAACGGCCTCCCAGACCTCGTCAGTCCACATTTTGAAGCCACCGCGCTTGCCCCGCCACTTCTCGACCAAATCGACGTGGTTGACAGTCCAGAACTTCTCGACCACCGCCATCTTGCCGACTGGCCGCAGCCATTTGAGGATATTGTTGGCTTGCTTGTCGCCTTTAACGATCAGGACCTCGCGCACCTTGAGGCCAGTGCGGTCGGGCTTTTTCTCGGTGGTCGTCGAAACCTTCCGAGCGAGGAGATTCGTCAGCGCCACAGAGTCAATGTGCTTTAGAGGAAGATGCCCAACCTTTGGTCCGTTGGGTACTTCCTTCTTAACCGGCTCTTTCATGATCCAGAGAAACTGACCCTCAATGGCGCGGCGGTTCTTCTGGCGCTCAAAGTCCGTCATCTTCATGCGGCGGAGCAGCAGCCAGCCGAGCGTGCCGTAGGCATAGTCCTTATCTGTTCGCGACGTATCCGGATTCGGGTTACGCCGGGCCGTGGACACCGGGCGGTCCTCATAAGGCGGCTGTCCATTCTGGAAGCGGGCATAGGCGGCGAGAAAGGCGGGCGATGAGATGTCGTTGCCCCGCACGACGTATTTCGGATCACCTTTGCGCCCGGTCCAAAACACAAAGCGGTCTGGCCCCCCTGCCTTCTTCGGCTGGTTATAGACGTACGGCCAGCCGCTTGCGGTCGGCTTCGGCCCTTTCCTGGCTCGCGCCATCAGGTGATACTCCACTCGTTATCAGGCTTCGGCCCGGTCTCGTCCCAATAGGGCAGTTTATGAAAGGCATCCTCACTCTCAATACGGGAATAGCGCTTCAGGTTACGCAAACGCCGAGCGCGAGGAACAATGCCCGGATGCTCGGTCTTAAGCTCCCGGAACGTGCCAAGCGACACGCCCCACGACGTGGCGACCTGTTCTTCGGACAAACCAATGGCTGATACGCCCTCTGGCAGAAGGACTTCAATTTTCTTCTTTGTCATAACTTTACTCAAAATTATCTCGTGTTGAAAAAGTTTTGGTTCGGCTCTTGAAATGCCTGGGCCGATCCGTTGCAGCCATTAATGCCTGCTTGAGATGTATTGGGTCAATAATAATGAGGCTTTTGCTCATCACGTGACGAACTTCGGCACATGCGAATTGTGAGATTTGCGAGTGAAGTTTGTAAGATAGTGCTTGTGATTTACGTGAATATTGCGAGCGGCGCTGCCAATGCGGCTAAATAGTAGCATCAGCCCCTATGGGGCACATACCCTCAGACGGGAAATCGGGGTCGCCGTCGCCCCAAAACAGGTGAGCCGGATCACAACGGCCCATTGAGGTAGAGGGGCCACTCGGGCGGTCATCATACGTCGTCACAACGCACCCAGGTAGGGCGGCTCCGTTGAGTAGGAGCGGGCGTACGATGAACGGCTCCCGGAGGACTCCGATCCTCGAAAGGCATGCAAGATGGCGCGCGGTTTGACAACTCGCCGACGCGCCAGCGTACGCACGATCCTTCCATAGTCGATGCGTACGCGCTTCCGTTCCGCTTGGAGCGGATAACCGTTGGACCCTTAAGATCAACCGGATGCACAAGACCCGAAGACGTGAAAATGGCCGCAGAGGCACACGTTCGGACAATCCTAAAGCATCATTCGTAGGTGTGGTTGGGTCGAAGTGGGGCTGCAAATAGCAGGTAAAGGGCAACCGCCTGCGCTGGGTAACACCAGCTACGTAGCTCATGGAAAATTAGAAACCTCAGGGACTGAGAACCTCTAAGATCACTTCCTCCTGTTCTGCTCATCTTGATTTGAGCAGGACGGGGGGAAATAGAAGTGTGTCCTTGGGACTGAGATTGGAGAAATCATAGATCAGGTGATGATCTAACCGGCTTTTAAATTGGCGTTTTGAGATCAGACAGCAGTTCCTTGGAGAACAGATCATAGCAAATCGCTAATGGCTGGAGGCCGAGCGAAGCGAACGCGGAGCGAAAGTCGGAAGTCATAAGCGATACAGGGTCGCGAAGCGATCCCTGTCCCTGCTGATCCTTCAAAACTCCCCCTCGCAGGCTCGGGAATAGGCTCTCAACCGCGCGTCATTGCGACGGGAAACTATTAACAACTAGGGGATTTTTTACCTTTACCGAGGCGAAATAGGGTCACACCATATTTGATCGGGACAGCACCCGCCTCATGGCAAACCTTATCGACCTTCGTGATTTCTCTGATGACAGTTTCGTCATCCACTTTGGCGGAGATCGCCATGGGATGGACGCGCCGACCTTCGCCCACGCCCTTACCGGCTTCACAGAGGCACTACGGAGCATCAACCGCGAGCTTGAGCCGGGTTATGACCTTGACGTTATCATCGAGGCAGTCGGACCGGGCAGCTTCAGAGCCCGTCTTCGAGCGGTTAAGAAATCTGCCGGAAATCTCTTCACCACTACGGCAGTTGCAGGACTCGCGGGAGGCATCACGGTCAACATTCTTTCGAGCATCATCTACGACAAGATGTTCCCGGATGACCCGCCAAAGATCACGGTGAACGTCGATGGTGTCACGGTCGAGCATAAAGGGGCCACGGTCATCATCTCGAAGGAGGTGTTCGACGCGAAGAAGAAGGTCGAGAAGAGCGCCCCCGTAAAACGGCACATTGCGGAAACTATCGAGGCCGTTAATCGAGACCCACATGTCACGTCGCTCGGCATCACTCGCAGGCTTGATGACCCGATCCCCGAGTTCGATATCCCAAGGGTCTTATTCCCGACGATTATTGCCGCCATACGCCCACCCGAGGATACCAAAGATCGGACCATTGAGGTTGAGGCGCAACTCACCGTCAAGACAGCCATTCTCGAACGATCCCGTCGTAAGTGGGAGTTCTATTGGAATGGCATCACGATCCCGGCACCGATTGCCGACCCAACCTTTTTTGATCGTCTGATTGGCCTGGAAATCTCGCTCCAGCATGGTGATACGTTCTCCTCGATCCTCCACATTCGCCAAGTCCGTGACGAGTTGACTGGGGCCTGGAAGAACAAATCATACGAGGTTCTGAAGGTTTTCGATGTCATTCACCGGCGCGGCGAGCAACCTGGGATACTTTAGTTGAAAGTCGGCAGTTTTTCTTTTGCCACTGCTCCGCCCCCGGAGCACCACTCCTCCTAAAAAATATATAAGTTGCAGGCGCTTAGTGCCAGAAATCCCCACCCTTTACACGGACGTGAGTTTTTCGTGGGAATAAGCGTTGATCTGTTCAACCACTCGAACCTTTGCTGTAGAGGAAAGTAAATGCGGCTTGGGAGGGCTGATCGTTGCGTATCCAGCATATTAAGATTGAGCGTTGGCGACACTTCGAGGGGGTCGAGTTGACGCCGCCCGAAGCGGCTCCAATCATCTGTATCGTTGGAGGAAACGGGACGGGGAAGAGCCAGATACTGGAGCTAATTGCGGCCTGCGCTCAGCGGATCGGCCTCTCCGCTGGTGTCGAGTCGAATCGTGGTGATCCGTTTATTGAAGACTCCACATTCGAGGTGAAGTTTCTAATCGCGCCAAACACCATTCCCTCGTTAGAGGATGCTGACTGGCTTCCTGAGCATCTCAAAGATTTGGACGCCGATTGGGACCGGACGCTCACGATCAGCAAGAATCCTAATGAGGGTCAGAGAATCCGTGCTGGCGGCGTACAGGTAGGCTTTGCTGAGGAGTTTGCGGGTTTGATTGTGCAGCGCATTCAGCAGAGTGCGTCAATCCATTACCTTTCGCTTGACGCTGATCGAGCCTACCCCAAGATTCAAATCCATTCCCATCAGCTTGGTGAAGCCTTCGAGCGCGATTGGCTTTTGACGAACAAGCAAAGTTCCTTCCGACTCACACGAAATCTCTATGAAGAATGGTTTCGATATCTGCTCGGGAGAGAGAACCAGGAAAACAATCAGCATATTCAACGAATAAGATTGGCGCGTGAGGCAGGGCAGCCCGAGCCTCTCTTCATTGACCAGTTTGAGACATACAAGAACGCAATTCGTAAGGTCCTTCCTCATCTTCTCTTTGTTGGCGTAGACCCACAGAAAAAGGAGATAAAGTTCGATTCGACTGGACTCTCGCTTTCCTTCGATCAACTCAGTGGTGGAGAACGTGAGATCGCATTTCTGATCGGGCAAATCGAGCGCTTCTCGCTGAAGAAGGGCCTGCTCTTGGTTGATGAGCCAGAACTTCATCTCAATTACGATCTCCTTAGAAGCTGGATCGGCTTTCTAAAGGGTAGCGTAGAGGAAGGGCAGATTTGGCTGGCGACCCACTCGTTGGAGGTCGTTGAAGTAACTGGGCAGGATGCCACCTTCGTCCTACAAAGAGATGAGGATACCCGGAGGGTTACTGCCGCGCGTCCAATTAGCTCACAACCGATCATTGCTACATTGTCACGGGCTGTTGGCTCACCTGCGTTCTCAATTTCAAACTTGGCATTCGTGCTCATCGAGGGAGAAGAAGAAATTGGCGAAAGGGAGCGTTTCCGCCTCCTTTGCGACATTCCACGGCATGTTCGCTTCCTTGAGGCAGGGTCCTGCAAAGAGGTCATTCGACGAATCGAGGGGCTGAAGGACCTTGCATTGGCCTCCAATCAAGGCATCCGCATTGGAGGGGTTGTTGATGGAGACTGGCGCTCAAAGCAGGAGAGAGAAGAACTCGCGAACCAAGGCTTATTCGTCCTGGATGTGCATGAGGTCGAGAACTTCTTTCTCGATCCCACAACATTGAAGGAGCTAATGCGCTTTATGGGACGTGACCCAGATGAAGTCGAACCGCTGATCACGAAAGCTGCTGACTGGAGGGCAGGGGCTTGGATATTTGATGCGGCCAGGACTGATCGTGCATTCCGCGACTTTCCTGAGCCCTCCAAAGCAGTGCGAGAATTGGTCCACAAGCTAGATTGGGCTGATTTCACCGACCTAGATGCTCGGTGTGAAGAGATCGCTTTTGCGCATGGGGGACTAGACGATCAGCAGCGGGGTTTGTTCAAGAGGCATCTTATTGCCCGCGCAAAGGTTTATGCCCGCAAGCGAGAAGACGGCGAACTATGGCGAGCCTGCGAGGGTAAAGAAGTGTTCCGTTCAATCTCGTCGCATCTTGGGTTCGCTGATGAGGATGCTGGCGAACGGGCGATCACAGCTATATGGGCGCGGCAGCCAGAACTCATTCCACCTGAGTTGCGGGAACTGCGAGCCTACATCAACGGGCTTTAATGAGCGGCCATTCGTTGCGAGCGCCTAGCGCTCTACCTTGAACGTACAGCCATTCCAGAGTGCCGCTTTATTCCCTCGGGTAATGTCCCGTGTCTCATTGAAATCGAAGTCGTTATTGCTGATCCCGAGATAGAGGTTGCGGACGATAGTGATGGAGCACCTCAAGATGGAGCGTTCGTCACCCATTTTGGGAAGCGCTAGAGTTTCACCCTGCGCCTCCCGATATCCCAGACGGCGCAGAGACGAATCACTCAAAGAATAAGCGTGTGCGTTGGGAGGTGTTGAAAGCATTTGCCGCGTAAGACCTCGGTATCTGATGTGAAAGCTGATCTGAATAGAACGTAATTTTATTTGATTCGCTGAGCGCGATTAGTCCTGTCAGATGATCGACAAGGCGCTTGGTCTTTTCTCTGGCAAGCCCGATCCGCTACGCTACGCTCATATCCTCGGAAGGCCAAGATTTTCGGGCCATTGCTACAATCCGCCTTTACGCATCACTAGGCATAGTGTCCCAGTCGGTTCCATGTAAAGCATCCGATCCCACGTGAGGCTCCTTAAACGAAGGTATCAAGTACTTCACCATCACCCCTTGGGGGACAGATTTCTTTCTAGAGTCTCGCAATCTGATCGTTCGGAGTAGATTTGAGCGGCGGCCAGACCGAAGGGTCTGAGTCTGGAGCGGATAACGGGCACACTCGCAGCAGGGGAGCGGGTACCCCATCGTAGGCAACAACTGAACCACGCCGCGTAGCGACTTCGACAAAGATATCACCAGGGCTTCTCCCCTGACCCGTCTCAAGGATTATGTGGGCGAGACTCCAACACCCATCGAAGGACCAATCCAAACCAATTCGGTTTGGTAGATCGTTACCAAGCACGGCAAGGGTGCAGAGCGGCGGGTCCTTACTGACAATCACCTCACTTGAGCCTAGTGGCCTCAGACAGAGAATGCTGACCGCTGAATCCCCTATAGCATCGTAAACTGCATTTGGTGGAGCGCCGCCCGGCCAGTTTGGTCGGAGCCCATCCCTGCGGATGTCATTGATGGCTGCAAAGGAACTGACGTGGACGAATGCATGGAACCTACCCAACAGTGCTCGTCGGGCATCAGCCATTCCCTGTGGAGTTAAAAGGTACCGATAGAGTTCGTCAGGGGTCACCTGAGCCTCCAAGCAATGAGAGAGGGAAGACCGAGCCGGATTAGCTCACGATAGAGGTTCAATATAGGTATCGGGTCAGCAGATCGGCTCAACTTGGTTCAGTTTCCGCAAGCTTGACCATTCAAATTGAACTGGGTAGATGTGAACCATCCAAAGTGAACCAGAGGTGGATTTCTTTATGTTCGTCCGGGCCTACCTCCGCGCTTCAACGATGGAGCAGAACGCCAACCGTGCCCGCGACCAGATCGACGCCTTCGCCAGGGAGCACGGGCTCACCATTGCGGCTTACTATGTCGAGAATGAAAGCGGGGCAAAGCTCGCCAGACCCGAACTGCTCCGCCTCCTCGGCGACGCCTCTGCGGGCGACCTAATTCTTCTGGAGGCTGTAGATCGCCTCACCCGGCTCAATGCGGCAGACTGGGAAAAACTGAAGGCTGAACTTGCTGCTCGCCGCCTACGGATCGTCGCCCTCGACTTGCCAACGAGTTGGATGTTGGCGAAGCCGACAACGGACGAGTTTACGGCGCGGATGTTCGATGCCCTCAATGCCATGATGATTGAACTGCTCGCGGCAGGGGCACGCAAAGACTATGACGACCGAAGGCGTAGGAGCGCTCAAGGGCGCGAGAGGGCCAAAGCACTGGGCCTCTACAAGGGCCGCCGTGAGGACAAGGCTCGCAATGACGGGATCGCCGCAATGTTGCGGTCAGGCTCATCGTGGTCGCAGGTTCAGGCTGCAACCAAGTGCAGCCGCGCCACCGTCGCCAAGATCGCTAAACGCATCGCAGTCTCAGCAGACCCAGTTCCGCAGTAACTTCTCGGCAAGCACACACAGGCGTGGGAACGAGATCAACGGCGACTTCGAGGAGCCGCCCTCGTCCGTACCTTGATAAATCCTTACATGAGGATCGTGTGTTGCTCTCGGAGCCGTTGTGGGCAGATCACCTGTAGGCCCTGCGCTCGCCGGTATGCAGACCATATGACCCATCGCATGCTCAGTACGGCAACCGGTAGCCCGCACGTGATCGAGGTCGAGCTTGATGCGTCCAGATATACCGACTTCTGGGCGTGGCGTGTCGAGGTTCGGAACCTCGTGGACTACCGCCGCCGAGGGGATCGCTGGTGGAGAGATTTCTGCATGACCTTGTGGTTATGTGCTGACGGCCACGTACGGGGCATCGCAGGTCTCGGCTCCTTGACCCCTACCGAGGTCATCTCGACCCTGAGCACCAGATGGACGACAACCCTCCGCCCCATCACCCGCGCCAGCCTACGTAGCGAAATCCTCGCTGCCATAGACCCGGCGGTCATTGCCGTTCCACAATCTATTCGCGGTCGCTACCAAGCCCTCAAGTTCTCGATATGGCCGCAGCGAGTTCGCACCAGCGCGGTGCTGCTCCCGGCCTCGCACCCGCCGACTTTCGACATCGAACCCATGCCGGTCGTGTTCTGATAAATAATTCATGAAAAATTGCACTTCCAAGCCCGCCTTCTACGATTGCACCCTCGACGAGGTCACAGACCTCATAGGTCGCCGTCGCCTTCTTCACTGCGAGCCCATGATCCTTTTTGGCTTTCTCTTCTCGAATACGAGCGACCTCGCCATAGCCCGTCTAAGTGTCGAGGGCAGCATTATATCGGATGGATTGGCGCTCGTAGTTCTTCCGAGCCAGCAGGCGGCTGTTGAGAGCACCATCCGTCGCATAGAGATGGAAGCGCGTGTTAAGCGCTTCGAGATTGCCGGTGTCAGGTTCTGGGGGACCGAAGATCAGGCCGCTTTCGACAAGGAGTTCGGTCCGGCAATCCAGTAGCTCGCATTCAGAGCTAGTCCCGCCTACTTGAAGCCGCACAAGCCGGGCCTCAAAGAGATGCCTTGCCTTCAGCAGAGCAAATATGAAAGAGATCGACAGTTCTGCTCGTCAATTCTTTTCATGAAGTTTGCTCCCCTGATCCGTGAAGCACGTCAGCGTGCGCTCCTCTCTCAAGACGATCTTGCCAAGGCAGTCGGCGGTAGCGCCCGAGCTATCTGGCTGGCTGAACAAGGAGCCGGGACCCTAAAAACGCTGGTGCCTGTTCTGGATGAGCTAAAGATCGCCATCGCGGGACTCCCGCCTGCAAGTACTCTGGGCCTGCGCATCCGTGCCGCTCGCCAGAAGAAAGGTTGGTCACGTCAGGACCTTTCGGAGCGATGCGGGCTCTCAATCCCCACCCTCAGGAGCCTGGAGCGCGGCACAGGCCGGATTGCCAGCCTGGAGACGGTCATTCAGGCGCTTGCACCCGATATCCGGGTTCGTCGTCCCTCGAAGATCAGTAGGGAAGCACCACGTGAGGCTTCCTGTCAATCAATCCAGCGATTCGTGAACGCTGACTGTATCGAGGCGATGCCGACCCTTCCGGAGGCGTCGATTTCCCTTGCCGTGACAAGCCCCCCGTACAATGCGGGCAAGGAATACGAAAATAACCTCACTGTCCAAGAGTACCTACAGTTCACGGAGCGCTGGATTTCCTGTGTTCCTCGTCTGCTCACTCCCACAGGTGCGCTGTGGCTGAACGTCAGACACATTATGCTGTCTGACACCGAGGCTGTCCCACTTCCCTATCTCGTTTACCCGATTCTCGTGAAGCACGGGCTGCACGTGATTCAGGAAGTCGTCTGGCACTTCGAGGGCGGGCTTGCCTACGCCAAGCGCTTCTCGCACCGAACAGAGAGGTGGATGTGGTGCGTCAAGAACCCTGAGGATTATGTTTTCCATCTGGACGACGTGCGGGACAGAACCCTCAATATTTCCAAGGACAAGAGGAGCCACCCAGACGGTAAGAACCCGACTGACTACTGGCACTTCCCCACGGTTGTGGGCGGGCGAGGAGCTTCACGCGAGAAGACGAGCCACCCCTGTCAATTTCCACAGGCGATGATTGAGCGCATCATCCGGGCATGCTCAAACCCTGGTGACCTGATCCTCGATCCATTCGGTGGCTCTGGAACCACCGCTGTTGCGGCGTACCTCAATAATCGGAGTTCGATAAGCATCGAGGCCGAACCCCGCTATCATGAGATCGCCCAAGCCCGGCTGGACGAAACACAAAGGGAATACGGGGATTTCCTTCCGAGGGGCTCAACGGCTGAAGGCCCTGAAGCCCAAGAGGAAGCCGAGGGCGAACCAGAATATGCCGACCAGGACCCGAAGGGTCAGGCCAATCAGCCAGAGGGCAGCCCAGAACAGTTGCTGTGCGATCCAGATGATCGTCAGCACGGTGACGAGGCTGATTGGAGTTTGTGCGCGTAGCGTCTGCCAAGCATTCGCGTAGTCCGTAGGGGACGTGTCCCGCACCTCGGTTTGCGTGATGGACGGAGAGGCAGGTGGTTGCGGGTTTACTTTGGGGGCCTCGGGAAACTGGCCGCGTACGCGCCGCCATGCTTCCAAGGCGGCAACTCCCTGCGTACGGAGTTGGTGATACATACCTTGAGCCTGGGCATCGAGTTGCCGCGTATCACGGGAGCGCGATGATATCGGGTGGATGCTCAAGGGTCGTTCTCCAATTAGGCAGTCTCGAAGTCGGCGAGCCAGTCCCCACCGAGGCGACGCATAAGGCGGCTGACACAGGCAGCAGTGTCATCCCCGGCTGGACGGACTGGAAGGAAGAACCCGAGCGCAGCAAGCCTTCTCCCGACCTGAATCCTGACTGACCGAGGCACAGGCGAGTTGTCAGGTGCATTGATCGAGGCGATCATCCAGTACCGCTCACTGGAGCCTGCCCGTACGAGAGGACGAAGCTCGACGATTGCGCCAAGCTCGTCAGGCGAGGGTCGCCATTCAGCAAAAGCGACAAGGCCAAGCACCGCCTCCCGGATCGGATCAGAGGAGTTGAGACAAACGCGATACTCGACCCCCTTCGCCCGCAGCAACGGCACGGTGGAGAGAACCTGGAAATGGGGATCGTTAAGAACGGGTTGGTCTGGAAGCCGCTCCGTACGCTCGATCCAATACTGCAAGGCCCTGCCAAGACTTCGTCTTGTCGAAGCCCCGCGAATGGCTTCATCAAGGGCCTCGTTATCCACATGGTCCAGCCCTTTGAGCCAGCGCACAGTCCGGGCAAAATCGAGCGCATGATGCTGACTTGCCAGCAAAGAGATAATCGCAGGGTTCAGCAACTCAGCATCGTCGACAACCTCGATTACCTGAAGTACCCGAACGTCGATCCTGCCGATGTGTCGGAGCACGCGCCCTTTCCGCTGCAGGTTTGGCTCGGCGAAGAAGCTGAACAAGAGCCGATAATAGGCCGCAGGCAGAGGCTCATCGCCGACACGGGCCAGAGCCCCAAGCAGGCCATCGGGAACTTCGCCGTATGTGACGAGGACGATCTCCCGTGCCCGAGAGGTGACAAGCGACCGGGCGATTTGGGCGAGAGGATCGAGATGTGAGACGCATTCGGCTGGGGCAATGGCTCGCAGGCGAGAGGCGAGTTGGTCGGGATTCTTCCAGTCCACCTCTGCGAAGCAGGCGAAGATGGCCTGCCTCTTGAGGGCCGAGACGTGGAAGCTCGCGTTCAAGAAGCCCGGACAGGCGGTGTCCAGCTTTGACGCGACCTGAAGATAGAAATCCCCGTACGCACGGGGTGCAAATGTTCTGCGGGCCGGAAGTTCCAAACGCTGCTCCGTGAAAGCCTCGATTCCTCGAAGCTCTCACAGATCGGTTTTTCGTCAACGAAATGCAGGCAAGAAAATGTAGTGCGGCTCACGCCGCAATCGCTAACCCCTTGATTTCTGGTAGCTCGAACCTCGCGACAAGGCCCGATAGGGAGGCATTTTCCGTGACCGCGTCGCCAGGGATGAGGACGTAGCGCCACGGCTTGCCGCCATTGCTGCGGGCGTGCTCGTTCGCGTAGCTCACCCAGGTACGCGCCGCTTTCGCCTTGGCCTGCACCGTGGGATCATCCAATTCATTGCGGGCCTTGATCTCGCAGATGAGCTTCTCAGCCGTGGTCTCGACGACGAAGTCGGGCTCATACCGCTCACCCCGCCGATAGTCGATCACGAACTGGTTGCGCCCCGGCTTGACCCAGCGGAGCACATCCATCTCGTGATCCGAGTCGATCAAGACGGCGAAACGCCGCTCATCGTCGGAATGGAAAGCCTGCTGGAGATAGCAGCATTTCTTGAAACCCGTGAAGGTGTAGCGCCGGGTATCCGCCAGCGGCTTCACCGGGGTCCGAAAATCCTGGAATGGCCTGCCGGTCGGATTGCTCAGGTTCTGCTTCTTGAGGGACTGAAAGCCCCGCTCGACCCGGACCCGATAAGAGGTCGGCGTCTCGTCGTAATGCTGCATCATCTGACCGAAGATGAACTCCGCCAGTGCGGGCGCATGCTGGGCCAGGGCATTCTCCACGGCGTCATTATCCGGTAGGTACTGTCGAAGACGGTCCACCATCTGACCGGTCAGCTTGT
>Ga0182741_1000372_pt1 | contig 68788 bp, 58 predicted proteins | sample eDN5th37CBELigOP_FD_128874 | JGI IMG/M metagenome (GOLD analysis project Ga0182741, IMG submission 128874) | Enriched Organic Plus compost microbial communities from Emeryville, California, USA - eDNA 5th pass 37_C BE-Lig OP (version 2) (version 2) ...
ACCTGAAGAACGTCCATGGCTTCTCGGTGCCGGAAGACCAGGTCTCGACGATGAACATGGAGGCTGTTTTCGCGGCCCGGACGGCGGCGATCATTCCGGTCGGCTCCTGGCTGATCAACTGGATCGCCGACAACGTCGACTTCGAGTTCGGCTTCGGCCGCCTGCCGTCGGGACCGGAGGGCCGCAAGAGCATGTTCAACGGTCTCGCCGACTCGATCTGGACCGGCTCCGAGCACCAGGAAGAAGCCTGGGAGTGGGTGAAGTACCTCGGCTCCGCGGAAGCGCAGGAGATCATCGGCTCGTGGGGCGTGGTCTTCCCGGCCATCCCGTCGGCCGCCGAGGCTGCGCAGGCCGCGTGGGACGAGAAGGGCCTCGACGTTTCGCCGTACCTGGATCAGGCGCAGGAGGAAGACGGCACGTTCCTCTTCCCGATCGTCGACCAGGCGTCGGAGTTCGTAGCGATCGTCACCCCGGTCTTCCAGTCCGTGGCGCTCGGAGACGCCCAGGCGGCGGACGTCTTCCCCAGCATGAACGACGAGGTGAACGCCCTGTACTAATCCAGGGACGCAACTGCTCCCGAACACATTGCGGGAGGCCGGGCGTCTGGCCCAGCCTCCCCGGCGCACGAACATTTCTCCCTACCGGCAGTCTGGAAGGACCCCATGGCCAAGATCGTCTTCATTGGAGCAGGCAGCACCGTTTTCGCCCGCAACCTGTTGCGGGATCTTTTTACCTTTCCCGAGCTTCACGACAGCACCGTTCACCTCATGGACATCGACGCTGACCGGTTGCGGGACTCCGAGACTGTGGCGTTGCGCGTCGCGAACGAGGCCGGCGCGAAGCCGAAGATCCTCACGACGACCGACCGGCGCGAGGCGCTGAAGGGGGCCGACTACGTCGTCAACATGATCCAGGTTGGCGGGTACGAGCCGGCGACCGTCAGGGATTTCGAGATTCCCGAGAAGTACGGTCTGCGGCAGACGATCGGCGACACGCTCGGCATCGGTGGCATCATGCGTGGCCTGCGCACGATCCCGGTGATGCTCGACATCGCGAAGGATATGGAGGAGCTCTGCCCGGACGCGCTGCTGTTGAACTACTCCAACCCGATGGCGATCCTGACGTGGGCGCTGAACGAGGGCACGAACGTCCGCAACGTTGGGCTCTGCCACAGCGTGTTCGGCACCGCCCACGAGCTGGCCCATGTGCTGGGCGTTCCGGCGAACGAGATCGATTATCTCTGCGCCGGTATCAACCACATGGCGTTCTACCTCAAGTTCGAGCGCAACGGCGAGGACCTGTATCCGGAGCTGAAGCGGCTCGCCGCCGAGGACAAGTTCCCGTCGTTCGAGCGGGTCCGTGCCCGAATCCTGCAGGCGTTCGGCTACTTCGTGACCGAGTCGTCGGAGCATTTCAGCGAGTACACGCCGTGGTTCATCAAGGATGGCCGGCAGGACCTGATCGACCACTACCGCGTGCCGCTGAACGAGTACCCGGCCCGCTGCGTCGACCAGATCGCCGACTGGGCCGAGATGCGCGAGGCATTGCTGTCGGACGATCCGAACGCGATGGACGAATACTACGCGAAGCGTTCGTCGGCGGTGAGCGGCATGTGGCAGCGGCGGCTGGCCGCGATGGCGATCGACAAGCCGGAGGAGGCCGAGGCCTGGCGTAAGGAGATGATGGCCGAGCGGGCCGAGCGCGGTTCGAGCCATTCCGGCGAGTACGGCACGCTGATCATCCACAGCATGGAGACCGACCAGCCGCGCGTCGTCTACGGCAATGTGAAGAACAACGGCGTCATCGAGAACCTGCCGCATGACTGCGCGGTCGAGGTGCCGTGCCTGGTCGACAGGAACGGGGTCCAGCCGACGTACATCGGCAAGCTGCCGCCGCAGCTCTCCTCGTTGATGCAGACGAACATCAACGTGCAGCGGCTGACGGTTGAGGCAGCGCTGACCAAGAAGCGCGAGCACATCTACCATGCGGCGATGCTCGATCCGCACACGGCGGCGGAGCTCTCACTGGACGAGATCGTCTCGATGGTCGATGACCTGATCGAGGCGCACAGCGACTTCCTGCCGGCGTACTCGTAAAGCCGCCTGTCTTTTTCCGTACCGTCGAGGCTTGTCTCCGGCGGTACGGAAACGTTCGCGCATATGAAGCGGCCGGGGCATACATGCCCCGGCCGCTTCTCTGTCGCTTTACTCGACGATCAGCTCCGCGACCATGCCGCGCATGACGTGCGGGACGCCGTCCGGGTCGTCGATGAAGCAGACGACCGTGTAGGTACCCGGTGCCAGGCCGTTCAGCGCGAGGGATGCGGTCTGGCCCGGTTCGGCGTACACACCACCGAAGAGCTCGACGCCTTCCGGCGGCTCCGGGGCTTCGAGCGCCTCTTCGACGGTTACGCCCTCGGGCAGCCGCATGACGAAGAATTCGTGGTCATAATCACCGTCGTTGCTGACGTTGAACGCAACCATCGCGTCGGCGGGAACCGTGTTCTCGCTCATCTCGAAAGCGAAGTCGACGAGGCTGACCTCGATGGTGACGTCCGCGTTCTCGATCGGGAGCAGGATCTCCTCGTCGAGCAAGAGTTGGCCGTCTTCATCGACGAAGAGAGCCTGGAATCGATCCACCTGTGCCTTGCCGAACTGGTTCATGACCTCTCCGGAGACGCGTCCGTCGCTATGCACGAGGACGTTCTCCACCGAGATCAGTGAAATGCCCGGGAAGCCTTCCATCACGTAGACCATGTCGTAGGGGTTGGTGATGCCGAACGAGGATTGCAGGTAAGCAGGGGTGACGAGGGCGGCGAAGCCCAGTCCATCGCCCGCATCTAGGCAGGCAACGAGGTTCGCGACCGCGGCGGTCACCCGGGCCGTGGTTTCCTCGTCGGCCGGCTCTCCGCTGATGGGGCCAGACGGTATTTCGAGCGTCTCACCCGGAGGTGCGTCGGCGGCCGGCGAGGCCATGTCCATGCAGGCCATGTCGTCGGCAGGTGTTGCCTCCGACATCAGGTCTTTCATCGGTGTCGGAGTCCCCGGTGGAAGGTCGGGTGCCTCGCATGTAGTGGCGCTGGGCGAGGCGTCTTGCGCGGCGAGGAGCAGGGGAGACCCGATGAGCGCGAGCAACACGGCGAGCGGGAGCATGATCCGGCGCATGTCTGGACTCCTGACGCGATGCAGATCGATTGTTCGGGGACCCGATGTTGCTCCATGGTAGGGATCAGCGGGGCAATTCGCAATCGTATTCGAGGTACGCCCAAAGCCCATGCGTACCGCCGGACCTCGTGTCCGGCGGTACGGCTATTTCACGGGCGAAAATCGGCCGGGGCACGCACGCCCCGGCCGTTTCGTGCTTCACGATCTAGGCGCGGTTGCGGTGCAGCCAGCGCTCGATCAGCTTCTTGATCTCGTCCGCCCACAGGACGAAGCTCGCGAGCCCGGTGCACACCAGCCAGTCCGTCAGCGAGAGCGGCGTCGTGCCGAACGCGCTGTTCAGGAACGGAAGGTGGACCACCGCGATCTGGAGGAGGATCGAGAGGCCGATGGCGCCCCAGAGCCACTTGTTCGTGAAGAGATGATTGAATGCGCTGACCTCGTCCGACCGGCAGTTGAACGTATTGAAGAGCTGGGCGAAGACCAGCGTCGTGAACGCCATCGTTCGTGCCGCCTCGATCGTCCCATCCTGCCCGAAGAGACCGCCGGTCAGTTTGTAGTCGAGCGCGGCCAGCGTCGCGATCGCCATCACGAGGCCGATCACGAAGATGCTGAGCCACATCTCGCCGTCGATGACGCGGTCGGTCAGCTTGCGAGGCTTTCGGCGCATCACGTCGTCCGACGTCGGGTCGACGCCCATCGCCAGCGCCGGAGCGCTATCGGTCAGCAGGTTGATCCACAGGATCTGCGTCGCCAGCAGCGGGACCGCCAGCGTGCCGCCGGCCGCGTCGCCCAGCCCGATGATCCCGGCGAACATGACGCCGAGGAACATCGTCAGCACCTCGCCGATGTTCGACGAGAGCAGGAACCGGATGAACTTCCGGATGTTGTCGAAGATGCCGCGTCCCTCGCGGACCGCCGCGACGATCGTGCTGAAGTTGTCGTCGGCGAGGATCATGTCCGACGCTTCTTTCGAGACGTCGGTGCCGGTGATACCCATCGCGACGCCGATGTCGGCCTTCTTTAGCGCCGGAGCGTCGTTCACGCCGTCGCCGGTCATCGAGACGATGTGGCCGTTCTCCCGGAGCGCGTTGACGATCCGGAGCTTGTGCTCCGGCGCGACACGGGCATAGACGGAGACGTTCGGCACGACCTCGCGCAGCGTCTCGTCGTCCATGCTCTCCAGCTCTGCGCCGGTGATCGTGTTGGCGTTCTCGTCGGAGATGTCGAGGTCATCGGCGATGCGCGCGGCAGTCTTCGGGTGGTCGCCGGTAATCATCACGACGCGGATCCCGGCGCCACGTGCCTCCCGGATCGCATCGCGGACTTCCGCGCGTGGCGGGTCGATGATGCCGACGACGCCGAGGTAGACGAGATCGCGCTCGATCGACTCATCCTCCGGCAGCGGCGCGTTCTTCGGCACCGGACGATAGGCGACGGCGAGCGTGCGCAAGGCGTCGTTCGCGAGCCGGTCAACGTCCGCGAGGATCTCCTTCCGGCGCTCGTCCGTCAGCGGCCGGTGCACGCCAGCCACCCGCTCCTCGCTGCAGCGGGCGAGGAGGACGTCCGGCGCGCCCTTGGTGACAATGTCGATCTCGTCGCGGCGCGTGTCCGCCTGCAGGGTGCTCATCATCTTGCGCTCGGACGTGAAGGGCACCTCGCCGACGCGCTCGAACCGGTGGGTCACCTCATGGTGCAACCCGTCCAGCTTGCGCCCGGCGACGAGGAACGCGGCGTCCGTCGGGTCTCCCTGGATCGTCCATTCGCGGTTCTCCTCGCGCAGGACCGCATCGTTGGAGAGGCTGCCGCCGGTCAGGACGTCGCGCACTTCCTCCAGGAGCGCATCGTTGTGGATCGGGTCGCCGTCGGTAAGGACCATGCCCTCCGGACGGTAGCCGGTCCCGGTGATCGTCACCTCGCCGGACGGCGTGACGACCCGCTCGATCGTCATCTCGTTGCGGGTGAGCGTGCCGGTCTTGTCGGAGCAGATCACCGATGCCGAACCCAGCGTCTCGACCGAGGAGAGCTTCTTGACGATGGCGTTCTGCTTCGCCATTCGCTGGACCCCGAGCGCCAGCACGACGGTCAGCACCGCCGGTAATCCCTCCGGCACGGCGGCGACCGCCAGCGACACGCCGACGAGGAGCACGTCCACGACGTCGCTGGTGCTCTCGATGTCGGAGGTGAGGAGGATGGCCCCGATCACGACGATCGCGATGCCGATGACGGCGACACCCAGCGCCTTGCCGATCCCGCTGATCTCCTTCTGGAGCGGCGTGCCCTCGTCCTTTTGTTCGCCGAGCAGCCGGGCGATATGGCCCATCTCGGTCGCCATGCCGGTGCCGGTGACGACGGCCTTGCCTCGTCCACGCACGACCGCCGTGCCGCTGAAAACCATGTTCAGCCGGTCACCGAGGGCGACTTCGCCGTCGAGGGCCGCGACGTCCTTGAGGACGGCCTCGCTCTCGCCGGTGAGCGGTGCCTCGGCCACGCTGAGCGACGAGGCATGGACGAGCCGGGCGTCGGCACCGATGGCGTCGCCTTCCGCGAGCACGACCACATCACCCGGCACCAATTCGGACGTCGGTATGCGTTGTTCCTGGCCGTCGCGGATGACGCTCGCGCTCGCGGCGGCCATCTTCTGGAGCGCCGCGACGGCCTGCTCGGCGCGGGACTCCTGCACAAAGCCGAGGATCGCGTTCAGGAGCACGATCGCGAGGATGACGATCGCCTCGTAGGGCACGCCGTGGGCGCCCTCGACGATCCACGCGACGACCGAGATGCCGATCGCGACGAAAAGGAGGTAGATCAGCGGGTCCTGGAACTGGGCGAGGAACTTCTTCCAGGCCGGGACGGCCTTGCCGGCCTCCAGCTCGTTCGGTCCATAACGCTCGAGGCGCGCCTGCGCCTCCGACGTGGTCAACCCCTGCTGCAGGTCCGTGCCGAGCTCGTTCGCCACCTCTTCTGCGGGGCGCTGCCACGGATTGGTGGCGACGTCTGGTCGATCGGTTACGGGTGCCTGGGACATGGGCGCGTGCTCCTCCCATGTGTGCCCGTCAGGGAACACCCCTGCGGGTATGACGAACGCCGCAAAACAGGGACCCTGAAGCGAGGCGGAGAAAGCGCCGCCGTGCGAGGAAGCGGGTGGAGGAGTGAAAGGGGTGCGAGCAAGACGGTCACCTGATAGTCATTCCAACGGGCGGGCCAGTCGGGAGCAGGTGTCGTGCGCTTGTGGGCGCCGTCGTCGCGGGCGCTGTCAGGAGTGGCAGTGCGTCAGGACAACTGCGCGACGCCGCGTTCTCGCGGCATACAAGGTGGTGTCACAAGCCAGCGGCACCTCTCCGGCGAGGTCCATCCAGCCTCTTTCGATTGTGCAGCTTCGCACAATCACACCTGTAGTATCGGTCATCTGTCGACTGTCCACAAGTACCGCGGAGGAGCCGGTTGACGCCCTTCGCAAGGTTTCATACGCTGACGTGAAACAGCATCGACACATCATCACGGAGACCCGCCGCGCCAGCAACGGAGCGGCGCCTGGCATCGACCTGCGAGGCTACGAACGATGAGCGACCCCTACATTTCGGTCGACCGCGCATCGAAGACCTACCGGACGCGTTCCGGCGAGGTCGAGGCGCTGCGCGACCTCTCGTTCGACATGCGGCGGGGAGAGCTGCTGTCCATCCTCGGTCCGTCCGGCTGCGGCAAGAGCACGATGCTCTGGGCGATGTCCGGGCTGCATCCACTGACCTCCGGCACCGTCACCATCAACGGCAGGCCCGTTGACCGGCCGCGCCCGGAGACCGGCATGATCTTCCAGCAGGCGAACCTCCTGCCGTGGAAGAACGTGATGCAGAACATCCTTTTCCCGTTCGAGATCACCGGTGGCAGCCCGGGACCGCATATGGACCGCATCCGGTCGTTAATCCGAGAAGTCGGGCTCGAAGGGTTCGAGAAGAAGATGCCGGGCGAGCTCTCCGGTGGCATGCAACAGCGGGTGAGCATTGTCCGGTGTCTGGGCTACGACCCGGATGTGATCCTGATGGACGAGCCGTTCAGCGCCCTCGACGCCTTCACCCGCGACGAGATGAACGAGCTGCTGCAGCGCCTATGGATGGAAACCGGCAAGACGATCGTCTTCGTCACGCACAGCATCTCCGAAGCGCTCTTCCTCGCGGATCGTGTCGCGGTGCTGTCGCCGCGTCCGGGGCGGCTCTCGCGCATCTTCGAGGTGCCGTTTCCCCGCCCGCGCAGCATCGACCTCACGCTCACCGCCGGGTTCGCCGATCTTGCGCTGGAGGTGAAGCACTCGATCGAGCGGAGTATCCCGGCTTCCGCGGGAGGGCGATCATGAGCGAGTCGCTGAAGGAGCGCATCCCGGATTTCGAGCAGCGATCGGACGCGTCCGGGAGCACCCTGGGCGGGGCGCTGTCGCAGCCTGGCCTGATTCGGTCCGGCGGGCAGGCGCTCGCCATCCTGGCGGTGGCCGTGCTGGTCATCGGCGGGATCGAGATCTGGCTTCGCGCCTCGGGCACCGAGAGCTACATCTTCCCGAAGCCGTCGGAGATCGGTGCGGCGCTCGTCGACAACTTCGGTCTTTTCTGGCCCCACATCGTCAGCACGATGACGGTGCTGGTCACGGGCTTCCTGATCGGCTCCGGCATCGGCCTCGTTCTCGCTGCGACGATCACGCAGGTACCGTTCATCGAGAAAGTCATCACGCCCTACATCCTTCTCCTCGTCACCACGCCGATGATCGCGCTCGTCCCATTGCTCAGCGCGAAGCTGGGCTACGACTCCATGTCGCCGCGCATCATCGCCGTCGCGCTCGCCTCCGGGCCGATCGTGATGATCAATGCGACGACCGGCTTCCGGCGCACCGACCTCGGCAAGATCGCGCTGGCGCGGTCATATGGCGCATCCACGATCCAGCTCTTCACGAAGATCCGTTTCCCGATGGCGCTGCCGATGATCGTTGTCGGCCTGATGATGGGCGCCATCATGGGGCTGCTTACCGCCGTTGGCGCGGAGATGGTGGGGTCCAGCGAGGGGTTGGGGAGCCGGCTCCTGTACTACTCGGCGCGGGTCCAGATGGACAACTTCTTCGCGATCATCGTGATCCTGGCCGCGATCGGGATCATCGACTACGTCATCTTCACGCTGATCGGCAGGAAATGGGCGAGCTGGGAGGCATAGGGGTCGACCGGTATTCCGCTGGCATCTCCGCACCGACGCAGCTGCAAGGTTCGGCGAGAAGGGAGGGATCGCACCCGGCAAGAAACCAGGGTCCCGGTAACGACCATTGTGCTCAGACGAGAGGAGCCATGCAGATGACGTCCCGACGAACCGCACTCGACCAGATTCACCTGTCCCGGCGCGCCGTGCTCGGCGCCGGGGCGACCGCGACCCTGGCGTACTCGCTGGGGCTGACGCGCTCGCGCGGCTTGCTGGTCGCGTCGCAGGAGATGGACTCCATCACCTGGATCTCGCCGCGCGCCACGCTCGAGGTGCTGGACGATTACGCGTACTGGACCGCGCTCGAGATGGGTTACTTCGATGACCTCCAGACCGAGATGGAGCCGGGCATCGCGGAGGCGACGTCCGGCGGCAAGGCCGTCGCGGAGGGCCAGGCGGACATGTCCTACGTCTCGCCCGGCGTCTTCTCCGCGCTGCTCGATGCCGGCACGCCGCTGGTGTCCGCATGGCATCACGTCGCGCAGGAGACCTTCGACTTTGCCGTGCCGAAGGGCTCGGACATCACCGAGGTCTCGCAACTGGAAGGTATGCGCGTCGCGCTTGGCGATCCTGGATGGACGCTGATCACGGACCCGATGTTCGCGCAGGCAGGCGTCGATCCGGCCTCGATCCAGTACGTCATGGCCGGGGCGACGTGGGCGCAGGCCGTCGATCAGGGCCAGGCGGACGCCTCGCTGTGCTGGGAGGGGCTCCGGGCGCAGTGGGCCGCGACCGGGTTCGACTACGACTACATCCTTGGCAAGAATTGGTCGGTCTTCCCGTCGAACAGCTACCAGATCCGACGCAGTGACTTCGAGGACGAATCCCTCCACGACCTGTACATCCGCTACCTGCGTGGCTGGGCGATGGGCATGGAGTTCGGTTACTGGAATCCGCGTGCCGCGACCCAGATCACGATGGCGCAGGAGGAGATCGGCCCCGCGCTGAACGAGACGTTCGAGGACAAGGCCGTCGCGGTCGAGTCGATGTGGCAGAACGCCCAGATCTACCGTGGTGACTGGGAGAACCGCGAAGGGTGGGGCTGGCACGACCTGGAGTCGTGGCAGACGTACTTCGACCAGCTGGCCGAGCTGGGGCAGATCGAGAACGAGATCGTCGCCGAGGATGTCTGCAAGAACGACTTCATCGCCGGTGCCAACGACTTCGATGTCGAGCAGGTGAAGGCGGACGCGCTTGCCTACGAGCTGAACGACGAGTTCGCCGCCGTGCCGATTCCCGAGGACGCGGGGTTCACCGAGGCGGATTTCGAGGGTTGACATCGTTCCTGATCGACGGTCAACTGGGCCGATAAGGAATTGGCCCCTACGAGTGTTCATCCCGTAGGGGCCGACTTCACGACCCGATGCTGCAACGTTGCATATCGCCGGGACGAAACCGGCCGGACCTCATCGAGCGGCCCATGCGCCGCAGGAGACACCATGCCTCGCATGTTCCATCACATCGGCCTGACCACGGATACCCCGCAGCCGGGCGAGAGCTGGGTCGAGAAGACCCGCGTCTGGGTCACGGATCCGGACGACCATCCGCAGAAGATCGAGTGGCTTCGCTACGAGGCGGATTCGCCGGTCGATCCGGACTTCCAGGCCCGCCCGCACATCGCGTACACGACGGATTCGCTGGAGGAGGCGATGGCGGGCAAGCCAATCGTGCTGGAACCGATGGAGGTGGGCGATCCGCCGTTCGGTCGCGCCGTCTTCGTCGAGGAGGACGGCGCGATCGTCGAGTACATCGAGCGTTACGAAGGCCGGCGGTGGTTCGACGAGGATTGACCGATTGCGCCCTATGACGTCCCGATGTCTTCTGTTTCGGCGTCGGGCGTGCCGCTGAAGACCTCGAGGACCACGCCGAGATCCTGATCGGTTGGCAGGTAGGCGACATCGACACCGCTAAACGAGCCGCTGAGGGGCAGTGTCTTTCCTTGTTCCACCTGCTCCTCGACGACGGCCCTGAAATCTGGCGTGACAACGGCGATGTGATGGACACCTTCGCCCTTTTCCCGCAGGAAGCGCGCGAATGGACCATGCTCGTCGAGCGGCTGGGTTACCTCCCACATCACGCTGCCGACCATGGCGACAGCGGAGCGCGTAGCGGCCCTGATCGGTTCGCCGTCGTGCCGGAGATCGGGCGCGTTCTCCGGCGTGACCTCGAAGATTTGCCAGGGGCCGATCCCGAAGTCATCAACGTATCGACGCAGGGTGGCGTCGAGATCGCGCACGACGATGCCGATCTGGCCCGTCCCGGTGAAGGCGGGCTCTCGCTTCGGTACATAGGCGGCCTCGTCCATGGTCACGTTCCCCTGCCGTCGTAGATCGGCTGCATGTCCGGCGCGCTCAGCGGCACCGACGTGTGCTCATGGATGATCTTCCATTCGCCGGTCTCGCGGCGCAGCGCCCACGTCGCCCGGTTCCACATCCACTCCTGCTCGTCGCCCGGCTTCGTGGCGGAGTACCGCACGGACGCGCGAGCGACGGCAAGGTCGCCGTCCTGCATGATGTTCACGTCCTCGATCACGCAGTCCTGCTCAACGCCTTCCTCGTTCAGCCACGCCTCCATCAGCTCGCGCTGGCTTGCGTTTCCGTGGCGCTCGAACGGCTCCATAAGGTCGTAGACATGGACATCGTCACTGTAAAGAGCCAGCAGCGCGTCGGCATCGGATGCCTTCACGGCCTGGACGTAGCGATCGAGCACGGACTGTACGGTGGACCGGGTCGTTGCCATCGTTGGTTTCCTTCTATTGAGCGAACGCGGCACGAAGAACGCCCCGCACAGCCATGATGGGCCACGCGGGGCGTGAGCGCTTCTCCGATGTTGCGTGCGTCAGAATCCGGCGGCGTGACCGTCCGCGCGCGGCTCGCTGCCGGCGATCATCGCGCCGGACGGAAGCCGCCAGATGATCTGGCCGCGCCCGAAGGTGCCACGACTCTCTTGGAAGGCGACCTCGTGGCCGCGCCGGAGCAGGTCGTCGAGAACATCCTGCCCGGCCTCCGGCTCGATCCACACCTTGCGCCCATCGGCCCAATGCCAGCGCGGGTAGTCGAGGCTTCCCTGCGGATCCATCGCGTGGTCGATGGTGTTGACGATCATCTGGACGTGCCCCTGCGGCTGCATGTGCCCGCCCATCACGCCGAACGGGCCGATTGCCTCGCCTTCGTGCGTCAGGAACCCGGGGATGATGGTGTGGAACGGCCGCTTGCCCGGCGCCAGCGCGTTCGGGTGATTCGGGTCCAGCGAGAACCCCTTGCCCCGGTTCTGGAAGGGGAAGCCCAGCCCCGGCACGACAACGTGGCTGCCGAAGTTCGTGTACGCCGACTGGATGAAGCTCACCATCATGCCGTCGCCATCGGCTGTGCAGAAGTAGACCGTGTCACTGCCCGGTGGCGTACCCGGCTCGGGGTCCAGGGCGGTCTCGCCGATCAGTGACCGCCGTTCCGCGGCGTATGCCTTGTCGAGCATGCCGTCGACCGGGACATGGGCGTGCTCCGGGTCGGCGACGTAGCGGTGTGCGTCGGCGAACGCCAGCTTCATTGCCTCGATCTGCAGGTGATAGCTCTCTGGCGAGTGGCGCGCCAAATCGCCGATATCGAAGCCCTCGAGGATGTTCAGCGCGACCAGCGCGGCGATGCCCTGCCCGTTCGGCGGGATCTCCCAGACGTCGTATCCCCGGTAGTTCGTGCTGATCGGGTCGACCCAGGTGCTGGTGTGCGCCGCGAGGTCCTCTTCGGTAATGAACCCGTCCGTCTCCCGCGCGAAATCGGCGATCATGCGGGCGATCTCGCCGGTGTAGAAGTCGGCCGCCTTCGTTTCGGCGACGCGGCGGAGCGTGAACGCCTTCTCCTCGCTGCGCCACAGGCTGCCGAGCGTCGGCGCGGTGCCGCCGGGCGCGTAGGTGTTCATGAACCCGACGTATTCGGGGCCGTCCAGCTCCGCGTGTGCGGTGACCCGGTTGGTCCAGCCGGCCAGCGAGACGGGGGAGGGCGGATACCCCTTCTCGGCGTAGGCGATCGCTGGCGCGAGGATCTCCTCGAACGGCAGCTTGCCGAAGCGATCGTGCAGGTCGCGCCACATCGCCGGCGCGCCGGGAACCGTTACCGGTAGCCAGCCGGTTCCCGGGATGTCGTCGTAGCCGCGCTCGCGGACCTTGTCGATCGTCAGGCTCTTTGGCGCGCGGCCGGAACCGTTGAGGCCGTGGAGCTTTCCGCCGTCCCAGATCAAGGCGAAGGCATCGCCGCCGATGCTGTTCGTGTTCGGCTCGACGACCGCCAGCGCCGCGCCGATTGCGATCGCGGCGTCGACCGCGTTTCCACCTTGCCGGAGGATGTGCATGCCCGCTTGTGTTGCCAGCGGCTGGCTCGTCGCGGCCATGCCGTTGGTGGCCAGCACGGGTTGGTGGCGGCCTCGCTTGGCGAGGTTCTCGAGATTGATCGTCATCGGGTGTCGTGTCCCTTCTTCGTGTGGGTTCGCTCGCATCACGTTGCTACGATACCGCTGATTTGGCTGAAGGGCAGCACCCGTCCCGAAAAGAACGAAGCCGGCCGCGAGGGCCGGCTGTATGTCTTGGTTTTCGCTGGGATTACCGATCCAGCAGCGTCTTGACCTTCTCGCGGCCCCGTGACGTCAGGACGACATTCGGGCCGTAGCGGACGACCAGGTCACGGTCGATCGCGCGCTGGACGGTCTTCGTGGTGTCGTCGGGCGGCCAGTGCAGCGCCGCGCTGATGTGCCCGATCGAGCTTTCGGTCGACTCCGTCGCCGTGCGCTCGTGCGTCGAGAGGTGCATGAGCAGCATGTCGAGTGCGAATCGCTGGCGGTTCAGCTCGTTCCGACGCATCCGGGCGACCAGTCCCTCCAGCGGCGAGAAGAGCAGCGCGAGGAAGAAGAAGACGCCGGACATCGTCACGATCGCGCCGGAGACCGACCCGTCGATCCAGATCGCCAGCCAGTAGCCGGTCACCGCCGAGAGCGCGCCGATCATCGCCGAGTAGGCGATCATCTCGACCAGCCGCTCCGTCAGCAGGTACGCCGTCGCCGCCGGGACGATTACCAGCGCCACGACGAGGATCGCGCCGACCGCCGTGAAGGCGCCAACCGTGGTGATCGAGAGCACGGTCATCAGCAGGTAGTGGACCAGCGCCGGCGCGAACCCGAGCGTCGCGGCCAGCCCGGCGTCGAACGTCGAGAGCTTCAGCTCCTTGTAGAAAAGGGCAAGGAAGAGCACGTTGATGACGACCAGCGTGCCCATGATCCAGAGCGATTGCGGCCCGAGGTCGCGCCCGCCCAGCACGAATCGGTCGAACGACGAGAACTCGATATTGCCGTACAGGATGGAGTCGGTGTCGAGGTGGACGTCGGAGAAGAACCGCGTCACCAGCACCGTACCGAGCGCGAACATCGCCGGGAAGACGATGCCCATCGCTTCGCCGCCCTGGACGCGGCCGGAGTTCTGGAGGGCTTCGACGAGCGAGATGGTGACGAGCGCTGCCAGGGTCGCCCCGAGCGCGCCGAGCACGACATTGTTGCCGTTCGCCACCCAGTAACCGAAGACCAGACCCGGCAGGATCGCGTGGCTGATTGCGTCGGTCATCATCGCCATCTTGCGCAGGATCAGGAATGTCCCGAGCAATGCGCAGGCGACCGCGCAGAGCACGCCGGTCAGGAGAATGACGGCACCCGAGGTCATTGCGGCACCTCCGGCAGGCCCATCGGGACGCCTGTGCGCCGGATGGCCTCACGCTGCCGCCGGCGGCGGATCGCGTCTGGCAGGATGCCCCGGTTGGGCGCGAAGAAGATCGAAACGAGAACGATCGCCGTCAGGGCGAGGATGATCATCGGGCCAGTGGGCAGGCGGCTCGCCTGCACGCTCAGGACGGCGCCGGTCACCCCGGCCGCCGCGCCGAAGAACCCGGCGAGGAGCAGCATGACGCCCATGCGGTCGGTCCACTGGCGCGCTGCCGTGCCCGGTCCGATCACCATCGCGGCCATCAGCACGACCCCGACGGTCTGGAGGCCGATCATCACCGCGACGACGATGAGCGAGGTCAGCAGGATATCGAGGTACTTCACCGGGAAGCCGATGGAGTAGGCGAATTCGGGGTCGAACGAGAGGAGCTTGAACTCCTTGTAGAGCAGGAAGACCACGATCAGCGCGGCGACCCCGAGCACGAAGAAGGTGACTACGTCCGACGCGATGATCGACGCCGCCTGCCCGAAGAGATACCGGTCGAGCCCTGCCTGGTTTGCGTTGTTCTGTCCCTGCACCCACGTCAGCAACAGGATGCCGAGTCCGTAGAAGGTGCTGAGCACGACGCCGAGCATGGTGTCTTCGGACAGCTTGGTGTTCTTCACGGTCCGGAGCAGGATGAGCGTGCCGATCCATCCCGCGATACCCGCGCCGAAGAGCAGGACGATGGATGTGCGCGAGCCGGTGAGGATGAACGCGAGGACGATCCCGGGCAGCGCCGCGTGCGAGAGCGTATCGCCCAGCAGCCCCTGGCGCCGGAGCACCGCGTAGGAGCCCAGCACGCCGCTGACGATGCCGAGCAGCATCGAGCCGAGCGCGATGTTCCTCAGCGTGTAGTCGAAGAACAGATCATGGATGACGCTCATGACGCCGCCCGCTCCAGCTCGCGCAGCTTCAGCAGGTTCATGTTGCCGCCATAGGCACGCGCGAGATTGTCGGCCGTGAATGTCTTGTTGAACGGGCCGGACGCGATCTTCCGGACGTTCAGCAGGACCAGCCAGTCGAAATACTCCGGTGCGGATTCGAGGTCGTGGTGGACCGCGACGACCGTCTTGCCCCGGTCGCGGAGCTCCTGGAGCAATGTCACGATCGCGCGCTCGGTGGCGGCGTCAACGCCGACGAACGGCTCGTCCATGAAGTAGAGCTCGGCATCCTGCACCAGCGCGCGAGCGAGGAAGACGCGTTGCTGCTGGCCGCCGGAGAGCTGGCTGATCTGGCGGTTCGCGAAGTCGGCCATGCCGACCTGCTCCAGCGCGTGCATCGCCCGCTCCCGCTCGGCCTTGCCCGGCCGGCGGATCCAGCCAAGCTGGCTGTAGGTCCCCATCGTCACGATGTCGAGCGCATTCGTCGGGAAGCTCCAGTCGACGCTCCCGCGTTGCGGCACGTACCCGACCAGCCGTCGCTGCTTCGACGATGTGTGCCCGAAGATTTCCACCGTGCCGGACGCCATCGGGACGAGCCCGAGGATTGCCTTCAGGAGCGTGCTCTTCCCGGCGCCGTTCGGCCCGATGATCGCGGTCAGGGTCCCGGTCGGGATCGACAGGTCGACGTCCCATAGCACCGGGTCGTCACGGTAGGCGACCGTCAGGTCGTGGACGGTGACCGCAGCGGTTTCATCGGCGATCCTGATGCCGTTTCCATTTTTCTTCATATCGATATCTCTCCCCAGATGCTTGACTCGTCACGTTGAGTGACCGTGAAGGGACCTCGTGCATCTCATGTCTGACTCAGTGTGAGGCGCCCTTCATTCCGCGTTCTCGCCGAGGAGTGCCCCGACGATGGTGTTCACGTTCGCGCGGACCATGCCGATGTAGGTCCCTTCCGGCGTCCCCTCCTCGCCGAGCGCGTCCGCGTAGAGCGATCCACCGATCGCCACGCCCCATCCCTGCGCGCCAACGGCCGCCTGGACCGCCTCGATCGTCGCGGGCGAGACTGACGACTCGACGAAGATCGCCCGGATCCGCCGCTCGACGATGAAATCCGCCAGATCCTGGATATCCGCCGCGCCGGCTTCGGATGCGGTGCTGACGCCCTGGACGCCCCGCACCTCGAAGCCGTATCGCGCGCCGAAGTAGGTAAAGGCGTCATGCGCCGTGATCAGCACCCGTTGCTCCGGCGCCAGTCGTTCGACTTGCTCGAAGATCCATGCATCCAGCTCTTCGAGCTCCGCCCGGTACGACGCGAGGTTCGACTCGAAGGTCTCCCGGTGTTGCGGGAAGGTCCCCGAGAGCGATTCGGCGATTGCTTCGACCGCGATTGTCCAGAGCGAGACGTCGAACCAGACGTGCGGATCCCATGCGTAGCTGGTGTCGGAGTGGCTGATGAGCAGCTCTTCCGGGATCCGCTCCGCGACCGGGATCGCCGGGATCGCGCCGCCGTTGTGGATCTTCTCGAACGTCTCGACCATCCGCCCCTCGAGGTGGAGGCCGCCGTAGAAGATGATGTCGGCGTCGCCGAGCGTGGCGATGTCACTGGCGCGCGGCTTGTAGGTGTGCGGGTCGATGCCCGGCCCCATCAGGCCCTGCGCCACGACGAGATCGCCGCCGATGTTCCGCACGACGTCGGTGATCATGCCGACCGTCGTCGCGACTGCGATCCGGCCGTCCTCGTCAATGCCTTGTGCCCGGTTCGCGAACCCGATACCGAGGGCGACCGCGCCGAGCGTTGATGCGCCGGAAATGAGGAGATGCCGGCGGGAGAAGGGTGCTGATGCGTTCACGCGCGTATTCCGTTTCCAGATGGCTCGATAGGGGCCGTGGTCCCGTATCAGGACCTGGCGATTTAGCCATAGCTAAATCTATCGTAAACCATTCCGCCTGATCCTGCATCACCTCTCCCGCCGACATTTCCATCTCCCGGCGGACGATCAGCTCGCCTCGCCGAGGAGCGCGGGGACGATCGTGTCGATGTTGTGGCGGACCATACCGATGTAGGTGCCTTCCTCTGTTCCTTCGTCGCCCATTGCGTCGGAGAAGAGCTCGCCGCCGATCGCGACATTCCATCCCTTCGCCTGGCAGGCCGCCTGCAGGGCCTCGATCGTTGCCGGCGGGACCGACGATTCCACGAAGATGGCGCGAATCTCGCTGGCGGCGATGAAGTCGGCCATCTCCTGGATGTCCTTTGCGCCCGCTTCGGTGGCCGTGCTCAATCCCTGTAATCCGCGCACATCGAAGCCATAGCGAGCCCCGAAATACCCGAATGCGTCATGCGCCGTCACCAAAACCCGCTGCTCTTGCGGGACACGTTCGGCCTGTTCCATCACATAGGCGTCGAGCTCGTCCAGTTGGGCCTGGTACTTGTCGGCATTCGAACGGAACGTTTCCGCGTGGTCCGGTGACAGCTCAGAGAGCGCCGCTGTGATCTCCTCGACGACGTGTTTCCAGAGCGAGACGTCGAACCAGACATGCGGGTCGTACTGATCCTCGTAGTCCTGGGACGTGAGCCTGTCCTCCTCGGGCACTGCCTCCGCGACCGCGACAACCGGCTTCCCGGAGCGGGAGATGCCTTCAAGCGTGTCGCCCATGCGCCCTTCGAGCTGCAATCCGTTGTAGAGGATGATGTCGGCATCGCTGAGCCGGTTGATATCTCCCGCTGTCGGTTTGTAGAGGTGCGGGTCGATGCCGGGGCCCATCAATGCGGTCGCCTCGACCAGGTCGCCACCGACGTTGCGGACGCCATCGGCGATCATGCCCGTCGTGATCGTTGCCTTGATCGTGGCGTCGTCGGCCGCCGCCGACTGGAGCGATGTGGTGCCGCTCGCGATGGCTGCCAGGGCAATGCCCGACCCGGCTACGAACCTCCGGCGTGTCAATTGTCCTGTTCCCATGAGTCCTCGCTTCTCCTTCCGGTTGGTGGTTGTCAGGTTCCGGCCACCCGCGACTCCAAACAGCTATCAGGTTTAGCCATAGCTAATTAGCCTTGTCTAAACCATATGCTACACAGGGCTGCGGAAATGTCCAGAAGGCACCGGAAGCCGGCTCGTGGCCGGGATTGGGGTAGGATCACCGCAGAAGGAATGACGTCCGTCCATCAAGGAACCCGATCAATGGCAACCACCCGCTTCGCGCAAAATGAGCTTGTCCGTATCAGTTACGAGGTCTCCGGAAAGGAATCCGGGCCCGTCGTCGTCCTGCTGCACGGGTTGTTGGGCGACCGCGCCTCGATCCGGCCCGTGCAGGATCTGCTGGACGAATCCGCGCGCGTCATCGTCCCCGATGCCCGTGGCCACGGCGCGACGTCCGCCATCACCGACCGCACGGTGTCGATGACCGACTTCGCGAACGATGTCGTGGCCGTCCTGGAGCAGGAGGGCGTGTCTGGACCCGTCCATATCGTTGGCCATGGTCAGGGCGCGATTACCGCGCTGGAACTGGCGCATTGGCGGTCTGACCGGATCGCCTCGCTCGTCCTGGTCGAGCCGGATGCGTTGACGATCCTCGACGGCGAGACGGACGAGCATGTGGTCGAGGTACGCGAGGCGGCGCGATCCGGACAGCGCGAGGCGTCGGATTCGGCGTACAAGGGGCTCGCCGACAAGGCACTGGACCAGTACCTCGATCGTCGTTGGGGCGCGGGGTGGCGGGAGCGGCTGACCCGCATCCGGTTGGCGTCGGTCCGCCGATCGGTCCAGGCGCTGAGTCCGTCGCTGGATGCGCTGGGGCGCTTCCGCATCCTGCCGGAGCATCTGGAGGATCTCGCGTTCCCGACAATGATCGTGACGGGCGAGGAGACGCCTGAAGCCGAGCGCCTCATCGCCGATCTGCTGGGCTCGTGGATCCCTGGCTCGGATCGCCGGACGGTTGCATCGCTTCCTGGCGGTATGCCGTTCAGCGAGGAGACCGCCGACGTGATTGCAGCGTGGGTGAGGGCGAAGATCTCGTAGGAAGTCGATCCGCCGTGTTTCCGGGAAATGTGAAGCGGCCGCCCATATGGGGCGGCCGCTTCCCCTCATCAGGCGGGTGGAAGAGAGCCACCATTCCCACCCGGAGTTGAGGTCTGGAGGAGGGAGGGCGACAGCCTAGCCGTGCCCTTCGTGCGCGCTCGCCGCCGGCGGGGTGGCGTGGGTGTTGTGGTCGTGCCCCGCGTCCGGCGTCGCCGTGCCATGGTTGTGATCGCTCATCTCGCCTGGAGCCGGCGGATCGGTCCATTCCCGTTCCATCGCCTCGTCCCAGGTCATCATTTCGCCGCCGTGCTCGAGGTGAAGCTCGTGCGCCTCCTCCTCGTGCTCGAACGCCGCTACCTGCCAGCCCATCGGCGAGTTGAACGCCGTGCTCTGGACGTAGGTTGCATCTTCCGCCTTCAGCCATTCCTCGGTGTGGTAGTCGTTCACCCACGTCGCCTGGAACTCGGTGTCGGGGAACCGGTCGTGGTATTTCAGCAGCTCGCCGATGTCATCGAAGAGGAGCCACTCGTCGTTGTCCTGCAGCGCCGCGACGGTGTACCGAGGGTCCACGACGAACATGCCCATCTCCGAGATATCCTCGCCGTAGGCGATCTCCGGCGGATCGAGACTGACCTCGTCCCCGCCGCAGCCGGTGAGCAACAACAGTGCTGCGAGCGCTGCCAGCGCCGTTGCCGGCAGCGTCTGGATCGAGCGCGTCATGAGCGCTTCTCCTCCCGCGCCATGCGGGCATACGCCGCGCCCAGCGGCACGATGATCCACGCCAGCATGATCGCCGTCAGGACCGGGCCGATCGCGCTGCCGAACCAGTCGTGGGCGACGAGGCCGGAGGGGCCGAGCAACTCCAGCGAATCCTGCAGCAGGTCGATCGAGGCGATCCGGTAGACCTCCAGCGGGTTCGCGAGCGTCAGGCCCATGAGCTGCTCCGGCGAGAGCTTCAGGATCACCGCCGTGCCCATCAGCCCGAGGTCGCCGATCAGCACCAGCGCGAGCCAGGCGACGATCGCGATGCCGAGGGCCGTCGACTGTCGTTTGGAGAGCGCGGAGATGAGCATGCCGAGACTGAGCGATGCGAGGGCGAGCAGCACCGTCTGGCCGGTGAGGGCGATGAACGTCCCCATGCCGCTGCCGTCGCTCAGCAGGTTGATGGTAAGGGTCGAAAGCGCGAACCCGCTGACGATGGCCGCCGTGATCGCGATCGCGAGCCCGACAAACTTCGCGACGAAGATCTCGGCGAAGCTCACCGGCTGCGCCATCAGGTAGCCGAGGGTGCCGGATTCTCGTTCGCTGGCCAGCGCCTGGGCGCCCAGGGTCAACCCCATCAGCGGGGCGAGGAACAGCACGAGGTTGATGAGGCCGGCGGAGGTGCGGCCGAACCCGCTGATGCCGCCATACCCGGCGCTGTTCAGGACCAGCAGCGCCAGCGCGACGCTCAGGACCACGAAGGCTCCGGCGTAGGCGACGAACCACTTGTTCCGGAGCGCGTCCGAGATCTCGCGCTGGGCGAGCGCGCGAACGGTCGAGAGTCTCATTGGTCGTCCTCCACATCGAAGTCGGTGACGGCGTGGCCGGCCTGCGCCAGGAGCGCCAGCGGCTCGGCCTTCTTGCGTGAATCAACGGTGATCACGGCGGCGCTGCCGTGCTGCTCGGTGGCGTAGCCGCGACCGCGCAGGAGTGTCATCGCGGGCCGGATGTCCTCCGGGAGCAGGTCGACGCGGAGGCGGACCTCATCGGCGATCTTCATCATCTCGGCGACGGTGCCCGTGCCGACATGCTTGCCTTGTTCGAGGGTGACGACGCGGTCGGCCAATGCCCGGACCTCGGACCAGCGGTGCGAGGTGAAGATGATCGTCCGGCCCTCCGCCTTGAGCCCGCCCAGCATGCTGATCAGGTCGGCCTGGCTCTTCGCGTCGAGGTTGGCCGTCGGCTCGTCGAGGAGCAGGACGTTCGCGTTGCCCAGCAGCGCGAGGGTGACGGCGACCTTCTGCTTCATGCCGCCCGAGAGGCTCCCCATGGACTGGCGGAGCGTTCCGCCAAGGCCGAACCGCTCGAGGTGATGGATGCCCTCGTCTGCATCGGCATCCCGCAATCTCGCGATGAGGCGGACCATCTCGCCCACGCTCATGTCGAACGTCGGCATCACCTGGGGCACATAGCCGATCTGCTGGCGAGCCCGCTTGCCGTCCGTATCGGAGGCGTGGCCATCGACGAGGATCTCGCCGTCGTATCGCGTGCTGCCGAGGAGGCAGCGGAGGAGGGTGGTCTTGCCCGCGCCGTTGGTGCCCCAGAGGGCGACGGACTCGCCGTCAGCGACGGTAAATGAGACATCGTCGACAGCGCGTTTGTCGCCATAGCGTTTGGTGACATGACGCAATTCAATCATTGGTGGCTCTCCTTGAATTGCCTTCTACAGGTCGGGTTATCGGGTTGCCTTCAGGACTGCGCCCGCTGGCGCTGGTGTTGGCGCGGGTCGCGTGGCCTGCGGTCGGTAGCGCGTGCCTCGCACGCCCCACCAGAGGGCGCCTGCCGCGCCGGCTAGCATCGCGATGGACCAGGCCGTGGTGGCATCGGTGCCTGTTCGCCCGACGGGCTTCGGCGCGTTGGCCGGGATCATCGGCTCGACGAGCGGATAGTCGTCGGTGAGCTTGGGCTCGGATTTGAACATCGGCACCGCACGTGAGCCGAAGTCGACCGCAGCTTCGGCGACGCTGAACCGGAAAAGCTGCAGGATCGGCCAGGAGTCCATGAGCTGCTCGGAGAGCTGCTCGCTCCGGAAGGGGACATCGCCGATGCCATTGCCGTCGGCGTCGTAACCGGCGTAATCGCTCCAGAAGTTGCCGACGCCATCTTCCGACCACTGGTTCTCGCCAAGCTGGCCTCCGCCAAGGATGGCGACCTGCTCGAGGTTGTCGATCATGCTGTTGCCGCTGAAAACGTTGTTCTTCGTCGACGGCAGCATGCCGAATCCTTGGTCGTTGTAGGAGATCATGTTGCCGCGGAAGTAGTTGGAGATACCCGCGGACAGCGGCGTTCCGTCGAAATAGACGCCGATCCGGTTGTCGTGGATGATGTTCCCCTCGACGACCACGCCGTCGATCTCCTTCAGGCCCAGCCCGTGGCCGGACGGGCCGCGACTGCCCTGGAGCAGGTTGTCGCGGATCTCGAAGCGGCGGCCATACATCAGGTAGATGCCGACCGAGTTGTCGTAGACGGCGTTCCGCTCGGCGACCCCGTCGTCGCTGTTCATGAAGTGGAAGCCGTAGCGGGAGTCCCGGACTACGTTGTCCGACACCACGACGAAATTCGAGTACCAGACGAGGAGATCACGCGAGCGCTCGACGGTGTTGTGCGTGATCTGGACGTTGTGGCTGTACCAGACCTTGATGCCGTCGCCGCGCACGCCCATATCGACATCCTTGCCCCGAACGTAGTTCCGGGAGATGACCCCGTCGTGCATCTTGGCGGCGTTGATGCCGAACTGGACGTCCAGCAAGCGGTTGTCGAGCACCTGGGCATTCTCGGCCTCGATATAGACACCGCTGTCCTCGCGGTCGAAGTTCGATCCGCTGTTCTGGAGCGTGAACCCCTGGAGGACGACGTTCGGCGCAGAGATGAGGACGATGGTTCCCTCCTCGTGCCCGTCGATGACCGGGTTGCCGGTGCCGACGAGTCGCACGCTCTTGTCGATCACGATGGGACCGTCCCACGTGCCCCCCGCGACCTCGATGGTGTCGCCGTCGGCCGAGGCGGCGATGGCGTCCTCGATCGACGCGTAATCGCCGCCGGCTTCGCTGACGCGGATCGCGTCGTCCGGGATGTCGATCGTGCCTGCCGGGGCGATATCCGGGGTGGCGTCCGGCGTCTGCGCGACGGCTGGCGAGACCAGGAGTGCCAGGACCAGGAGGATGACGGCGACGGGACGGAGCCGTTCCGTACGCATGGCTATCCCGCCTTCCCGGATCGCAGCCGTCCGACCAGGCCGGCGAGGGCGAGGAGGGCGGCGGCTGCCGCGATCCAGAAGCCGGTCTGGACCATCGCGTCGGTGCTGAACTGGCCGACCACGCCATGCCCGAGCAGGGTCGGGGTGAACGGCTTGACCGCGCCGCTGAGCGCGGCCGTCGGGTCCAGGTTCTGGCCGGCGTAGCGGAGCCAGTAATACATGTCGGCGAGGAATGCGAACGGGAAGATGATGATTGGCAAGGCCAGCCAGGACCATTTGCGGTTGGCGAGGACCCCGGCAAGGATGCCCATGACGACGAAGGCGGCCATCGCGAACATCGCGATGCTGCGCTCGAGCCCGGCGGCATCGCCGAGCGGCATCATGCCGATGTAGTGATTTAGCCCGTCGATCTCGCTCACATCGCCCTTCAGGTCGTGCGTGAAGAGGGTGAGGAATAGTCCGCCGGGGTACTGCGGCGCGTTCAGGCGCATCTCCCAGTACGGGAAGAGGTTGGAGACCGCGAGCAGGATCGCCGAGGTCACCAGCGCCAGGCGGGGCCAGCTCATCCAGCCGGCGCGCTTGCGGCTGACCGGCCTGGATGCGTTGTCGGCAGGGGTGGTTGCGGGGTCGCGTTTCGTGGACGGGTGCAGGAGCGTTGTACTCATATGGGGTGCCCTCCGGCTCTCATAAAGGGCGTTCCCGGGGCGGGCGATCCGCCCGCCCCGGGAGGCGTTGCTATTCGGCTGGCTTGACGAGGAAGTACCCCGCCATCTCGATGTGGAGCGCGGAGCAGAACTCCGTGCAGTAGTAGGGGTAGACACCCGGCGTGTCGGCCGTGAACCGGATGGTTTCGGTCTCTCCCGGCTCGAGGCTCAGGCTGACATCCTGTCCGCCGATCACGAAGCCGTGCGTGGCATCCTTCGCCGTTTCGATGTTGGTCAGGTGGATGGTGACCTCGTCACCCTGGTTGACCTCGATCTGGTCCGGCGTGAAGCGCGAGCGCATCACGGTCATGAAGACCTCGACCTTGTTGCCGTCGACGACGACCTCTTCCTCACCGATCATGCGGCCGCCGTGGTGCCAGTCATCGGCGATGGCGTCCCAGCCGGTGTTGTCCTCGTCCTTCGGATAGACGTCCCAGGCCTCGATCTTGTCGGTGCGGATCATCTGCGCGTAGTGCGGCTCGCCGAAGCCGAGCGGCATGTCGTACAGCGGCCGCATCGTCTTGCCCTCGCGGACGTCCAGCAGCTGCAGGTTCTGCGGCAGCAGCGGGCCGACCGGCGGGAACCGGTCCACCGACCACTTGTTCAGGGCGACGAGGAACTTGCCGTCCGGGTTGACGGTGTCACCACCGGCGACGGAGATGTGGCCGACGTTGTAATGGATCGGCACCTTCTCGACCAGCTCCCAGCCTTCGCCGCCGTCGCCGACCTTCCAGCGGGCAACCGCGCTGTCGAGGAAGAGGCTGGTGTAGGCGTAGCCCTGGTTGTCGTACTGGGTATGCAGGGGACCAAGACCCACCTCGACCTGCGCCTCGAGGCAGCTTTCGTAGTCGAGGATCGGCACACCGAACTCGTCGGTATCGTGACCACCGGCCTCGATCGCCGCCTGGATCTTCTCGAACGAGTAGATGGTGACGTGGGGATCGAGCTTGCCGGAGACGGTGATGAAGCGGCCATCCGGCGTGACGTCGACGCCGTGCGGGCTCTTCGGCTCGGGGATGTTGTAGAGGATGCCCTCGTCGATCGCCATCTGCATCGGGATGAACGCCATCCCGTTCTTCTCGTCGGCCTTGCCGGCCGCGACAAGCTCCGCCGCCTTGCGGTAATTCACGGCGTGCATGTAGTCCATGTCACGCTGCGAGGCGCCAACCTCGAGCGGTGGCTCGCCGTCCATGGTGCCGCCGACCGCCATCTCGGTGTTGTAGGTGTTCCAGAACGCCCAGCCGTCGCTCGGGCCCTTGCCGGCGTCGGCGAGGTCGTGGCCGTAGGGCGGGGTTTCGATCGCGAAGGACCCTCCCTCGACGATCTTGCCCTGCTCCCGATCGAACTTCCAGAGGATGCAGGCGCCGCGGTATTTCTCCTTGAACTCGCTGAGCGGGGCGTATTCGCCGACGCCGAGCGGGGTCGGATACTGGTCCGCCTCGAGGATGTACTCGGTGTTCGGGGTGACGAAACAGCCGCCGTGCTCGCTGACGAGGAGCGGGTTCTTCACGATCTGCTTGGTCGCGAAGTCGCGCAGGTCGATGACGCCAATTCGCCCGTGGACCTTCTCGTTGATGAAGCAGAATTGCCCGTCGTACTCACCATCCGTCTCGCTCAGCGCGATGTGGTGGGTATCGCCGTGGTTGATCTGCTTGCCGTTGATGTTGCCCTGGGCGAGGACGGCCTTGGTCTCCTCGCTGAAACCGTAGCCCTGCCATGGTTCCGGGGTGAAGACGGCGATCGTCTTGTAGACGCGCATCGACGGGACACCGATGACGTAGACCTGGCCGGCATGGCCGCTGGACGTGAACATCAGGAACTCGTCCAACTTGCCCGATGGCATGTAGGTCTCGAGCGCCGCGGTCACGTCTTCCGGGGTCAGCTCGCGCTCGGCGATGATGCTGTTGACTTCGTCGCCGAGATCCTGTCGGGCCGACGCCGGCTCCGGACGGAATCCGCCGACCATGGCCGCGGCAGCCGGGACAGCCGCGGCGGCGCCGATGCCGCCAACCAGCTTGCGACGGTTGACACGACTGGTGCCCAAAACGCGAACGTCGTTGTCCATGAAGTCACTCCTCGTGCGTTGATTCGCAGGCGGCGCGTCGCCGCCATCGCATTGGCATCAATGGTAGGAATGGCATCATTGGATTTGACGCGCTTAAAGGGCGGTTTGTTCGGTTCCTGAGGGTAGTTGGAAACTATCCTGAAGGGTGGGGTAGCCTTCGCTTTACTCACCGATCTACGTGCGCGAAGGGGTCTGGAACGGGGAGCTGTCGCCGGGATGAGGCATGTCCGGGGTCCCGGAATCGCCCAATACCCCCCGAATGAAGTACGATGACGGAAACGACCGAACGACTGGCCGGACGTGGTCATCTGGAGAGTGAACTATGAAGAAGCTGATCATTGCGGTGGTCCAGAACGAGGACGCCGACGCGGTTGTCGATGCGCTGCTTGAGGAAGAGTTCCGGGCGACGCGGCTGGCGAGTACCGGCGGCTTCCTTCGACGCGGAAATACCACGCTGATGATTGGCGCGGACGAGGAGCAGGTGGACCACGTGCTGGAGCTGATCAGGCAGCACGCCCACGCCGGCGCCGCCGGTCAGGCCCAGCAGCAATCGGCGCCCGCCGCGGCCACGGTGTTCGTGCTCGATCTCGAAGAGTACCAGCGGCTCTAGCACATCTCCTCACCGGATGCCCCGACGCCCCGGAAGCGACCGTCGCTTCCGGGGCGTCCTGCGTTCATATGCAGCGCCCGGACACACAAGAAATCCGGGGTGGCCCAGCCATTGAGACGGACCCAAAACGAATGTCATGAGGCGGTTCGGAGTCGCGCCGGTGTCATCGTGGCGCCTCGCCGTTTATTGCACTAGATTCTGTAGCTGTCGCGCTCCAAAGGCGAAATGGTTCGCCAGGTCTCCAGGGCCGGACTCGTTGTTCCACCAGCACATGGACAGGACGGCGCCGACGAAGGCCCATTCGATCAACTCTTGCTGGTCGATTCCCCAAATGTCACTGCATATCGCAGCGCGTCGCGTTGCCAATTCGAGGTAGTCGGTTCGCGCTGTCACACCTGCCGGGTTGTACATCCAGGCGGCGAATTCGAAGCCGGGATCACCGTAGAGCCCCTTGGGGTCGATGATGACCCATTCGCCGGAGGAGCGCTGCAGCAGGTTCTTGTGCTGAAAATCCCCGTGCAGCAGGCAGCTCCGTGTCGAACGCGATAACAGCACCGCGCCCAGCTCCCGGGCCTGCCGGATCATGTCGGGAGCGATCAGGTCTGGACGAGGCGACCAGTCGAACAAGGCCCTCATCCAACGGCGCAACGGGTGTAAGTGGACCGGATCCGGCACCTCACGCCAGAACGTGGCGATGGTTTCGGCCGCCAGGCGAGTCGCGTCGTCGTCCGGCATCTCGACTTCCCGAAGCTGGATGCCCGGGACGATCCGCTCGATGACCATCGCGCTGCGTTCGATGTCGAGATCGTACACACGCACAACGTTCTCGCCGGCCGCACGATTCAGCGCCGTGGATTCAGAAAGGAACTCGTCCGCCAACGCGGACGACTTGATGACCACGGGACCAAGCAGGTCCGAACGACCCAGCGCCACCAGTGTCACGTATGTATCGGGGACGACATGGTCAATCTCGATGTTCCATTTTGCGCACAGGTCGGAGATGGTGATCGGCACCTCGTCAAGCCATCCCGGGGTGACCTCTGAACGGTCCCACCGACTCACGGTTTCGACCATCTGTTGCGGCAACGGCTGCCCGGTATGAAGGCGCATCAATGTCTCCGATATGCCAGGCCAATGTCGACCACGATGGCGGGAATCCGGTTGCAACGCCCTGTGTGCATCATGGGGATTAAACGCATATCGCCACAAGTATAGGCACCACAGGCGCGCAGGTGAGGGGCGTATTCATCGTGTCAGGGAACTCATGGGTGTGAGCCGGAGGCGACGCCGAGCCGGCCGGTATCGTCCCGTGCACGTTAGGTCCAGAGGGAAATTGATGCGTTCGTACGTCATAGTGTTTGCATAATTGTTGAGTTACGTTATGCTGGTCATCACGGAAAAATCCGAGGCAGGGTCGGAGGAGCGGAGATGGCGAAGCTGCAGAGACACAGGGTGGACGGAACCTACTACACGACGCGGTACGATGAGACCGGGGTGGTGACGCGACGTATCCACCCGGATGGCATCGTGTTCCTGAAGCGCCGTGGCGTGGTGCCCGGTGAGGATATCTCGCCGTTCGCCATGGCTGAGCTCGTTCGTGGCAACTGGCTCTATACCGAAGAGCAGGCGGCCAGCTTGCCCGGGATCAACTGGGCGCCGGACTGGAACGAGATCGTCGATGCGCCCGCTCCGAAGCTCCGCTCAGCCCTGCGCGCATCCGGCTCGCTGACCCAGGTCGACGTTCCGCTCTCCCTTGCGGCCATGCCGGCTGTTGCGCCTGTTCGACCATCCGGGAAGCCCATGTGGGGCACGGCCGGGTTTGTGCTCCTGCTGGCGCTCGGGCTCTATCTTGGCCTGCTGATGTAGGCACTCCCGAAACCGACCCTGCGATGACGAGACCCCGGCCTGAAGCCCGGGGTCTCGTGCGTGAAGACGGTATCGGGGTTACACCCGTTCGGCGCCGGTCAGCGCGATCAGCCGTTCGAAGTAGTCGGGGAATGTCTTGGCGGTGCACTCGGGATCGAGGATGCGGATGCCGGCGGCGCGGAGCGCGGTGACGCCGAAGCTCATCGCCATCCGGTGGTCGTCGTAGGTCTCGATCTCGGCCGGGGTGACCGGGCGCGGCGTGATCGTCATGCCGTCCTCGAACTCCTCGACCTCCTGACCGAGCTTCCGCAGCTCCGTCGCGACCGCCGAGATGCGGTCGGTCTCCTTGATGCGATTGTGCGCGACGCCACGGATCGTCACCGGCCCGTCCGCGAACGGCGCGATCGCCGCCAGCGTCTGCGCCGTGTCGGACACCTGCCCCATGTCGAAGTCGCCGCCCTTCAACCGGCCGCCCTCCGGGCCACGGACGACCGTCTCGGTCTCCGTCATCTCCACGTCGCAACCCATTGCCTCGAGGATATCGACGAAATCAAGGTCGCCCTGCAGGGAGTCGCTGCCGAGACCGTCGACGCGAACCTCACCACCGGTAGCCGCGGCGGCCGCGAAGAAGTAGGAGGCGTTGCTGGCGTCGGGCTCGATGAAGTAGTGCTGGCCGGTGTAACGCTGGCCAGGCGCGACCCGGAATGACTCCCAGTTCTCGTCGTCAATCTCGGCGTCAACGCCGAACGCGGCCATCACGTCGGCGGTGATCTCGATGTAGGGCTTGCTGACCAGCTCGCCCTCCACGCGGATGGTCATCCCGTTAGCCGCATAGGGCGCCGCCATGAGCAACCCGGTGAAGTACTGGCTGCTCTTGTCGCCCGCGAGGGTCACCGTTCCGCCCGGGAGACCATTCGCGACGATCGTGATCGGCGGGCAGCCCGTCCCTTCGTCGCTCGTTGCCTGCACGCCGAGCTGCCCGAGCGCGTCGAGGAGTGGATCGATCGGGCGCTGGCGCATGCGCGGCACGCCGTCGAGACGGTAGGTGCCGTGGCCCAACGCGACCGCCGCCGCGAGGAAGCGCACGGAGGTGCCGGAGTTGCCGAGGAACAACTCCGCTTCCGTCGCCGGGATGTTGCCGCCGCAGCCTTCGACGGTGAAGCTCTGGGCCTGCTCGTCGCCGATGACGCGGATGCCGAGCTGGTTCAGCGCCGCCGCCATATAGCGCGTGTCATCGCTGAAGAGCGCGCCGGTGAGGATCGACTCGCCCTCTGCCAGCGCGGCGATGAGGAGCGCGCGGTTGGTGATGCTCTTCGAGCCCGGAACATAGGCGGTGCCGACCACCGGACGGCTGACCGGAGCAAGCTCCATCACATCGGAGCGGAAGGAGGAGCTGCTGTACATCATCGACATCTGGAATGGTTCTCCGAATCGCGTACCTGTTAAGGAAGAGGGACGGCGTTCGGGCCATCCCTGCTCCTGCAACTGTGGCTGAATCCCGGGGGAACGTCAACGGACCGGCTAATTGCCGCCCAGCGCCTCGACGATCGTCGTGGTGTTCGTCCGCATCATGTCGATGTAGGTGGCGGCGCCGGAACCTTCCTCGCCGAGCGCGTCGCTGTAGAGCGCGGGGGCCAGCTCGACCCCGGCTTCGTCGGCGATGGCCTGCATCAGGTCCGGATTAACGACGTTCTCGGCGAAGATCGCCGGGACGCCGCTTTCCTCGATCTGCTCGACCAGCATGGCGATATCGCGGGCCGAAGGGTCACCCGCCTCGGTCGAGATGGAGCCGAATGCGGTGCCGATAATCTCGAAGCCATAGGCGGCGGCGTAGTAGCCGAAGGTGTCGTGGCTGGTGACGATCCGCCGGTTCTCCTCCGGGATCGTGTCCACCTGCTCGTGGATCCACGCATCGAGCTCTTCCAGCTCCGCAACGTAGGCATCGGTGTTCTGCTGGTAGGCGTCGGCGTTGTCCGGATCGGCCTCGCCGAGCGCATCCCCGATCACGCGTGCCGCGCGCGCCGCGAGCAGTGCATCGCCCCAGATGTGTGGGTCGACGCCGCCATGGTCGTGTCCGTCGTCCGCAGCGTGTTCGTCTTCCTCGTGCTCATCGTCGTGCTCGTGCGCGTGATCGTCCTCATGCTCGTGTCCGTCATCCTCATGGTCCTCGTCATGGTGATGCTCCGTGGCGTTGAGGTCGATGTGGTCGAGGATGCCGATGATTGCCGCGTCGGTATTGGACGATTCGATCACCGATTCCATCCACGCGTCGAAGCTGGGTCCCATCATCAGGATGACATCAGCGTCGGCAATCGCCGCGACCGTAGCCGGATCCGGGTCGAAGGTATGCGCGTCCCCGTTCGCCGGGACGATCGAGGTGACATCGGCCTGCTCGCCACCTACCCGGGCCGCCCAGTCCGCGAGGATCGAGAACGAGGCGACAACGCGGAGCGAGCTTCCCTGGGCGGCGGCTCCTCGCGTGCGCGTTGCCCATGGTGCGGCCAGTGTGAGGGTGGCCGCCTGGGCGAATGCCCTGCGGGAGAGGCGGTTGGTGGTCAGGTTGGAGGATAACGTCATGAGGGGCGAATCCTTGATGGCTGCGCGTGTCGGCGTCTCCTGATTGCCGGCCCGCGTCTAAATGAGACAGAGTATCAGTATATGGAGCAGCAGGTGGCACGTCAAACGAGGGTAGGGGAACGATTCGATCCTCGTTATCGTTGACATTATGACGTTGACCCGTGTATGCCAGAGATATTCCAGTATCGCTATCTGCAACAAATCACCTGCATGATGTGAGGAGCACGATGCGCACCCGATTAACCCGCGTTCTCACGTCCGCCATCCTGGGATGGTTGACGCTTGTTCTTGCATTGGGCGGCCAGCCGCTTGCCGCGCAATCCGACAATCCGGAGGCCGGCGTCGAACGCGTGGTGATCGACCTGATCCGCGCCGAGCAGAATGGCGACCTGGACCGGTTGTACGATTACATGGCGCCCGAGTCGCGCAATATGGTGCCGCGCCAGGCGTTCATCACCTGGTGGCAAGATCGCGATGTGCCGGTGCCCACCGGTGCTCCCACCATCGAGTCGATCGACGTTCATGATGGCGTCTACGCGCTGACCGGGACCGAGTACGACGATATGGCCCGGGTCGAGTTCACGGTCCCGGTCGAAGGCAGCGACGAACCGGAGAGCCGTGAGCTCACGCTCGCCAGCGACGGCGTCACCTGGCGCTGGTTCCTCGAGGCGTCGGAGCGCGAGACAGAGAGGATTCGTGAGAACGCCGAGTTCACGGTCGAGTACGACTCGATCTACACCTCTGACCTCTATCGCCATCTCGACACCTTTTGGGCGCAGATCTTCGCCGACAATGGCGCCGAGTATCGTCCGCCGGTGGATATGGTGGGTATGCGCCAGTTCCCGGTAGAGACGGCGTGCGGCGTGTTGGACGAAGAAGAGTTCCTGATGATGGGGCCGTTCTACTGCGGCTGGGACGAGACGATCTACTATGCCCCCGTGTTCCGCGAGTGGTTCGAGGACGAATTCGGCACCTATGCCTGGGACTTCGTCGTTGCCCATGAGTGGGGCCATCACGTCCAGAATGTGCTCGGATTGTTCACCTCGCATGACCCCGAGCTGTACGGTGGCTCCTACACGATCGAGCACGAGCTGCAGGCGGATTGTCTCGCCGGCGTCTTCACGCAGGATGCCTACGCGCGGCAATACATCAAGGGTGCGGATGTCTTCGATGCTGAGGACGCAACCGCCTTCGTCGGCGACCCGAAGGGAACCCGATGGGATGAGGGAGGCGCCCACGGCAGCTCCGCCCAACGGGTGCAGTCGTTCTGGCTCGGCTTCGATGATGGTCTGCGCGGATGCTACGTCTCGATCGGTGAGGAGTAGATCCGCTCCCGCGACGTTGCGGGACGTGGTTTTGGCGCCGTGACGTCGGTTCCACCGTAAATGAATCCGGGGTGGGTGTCGCCCGGCGCCAGGGAGCGCTGAACGGGACCCACCCCCATCGTTTTGCCAGGAAACGTCCGCGAGATCACTCCGCCTGGCGCAGGTTCGGCGCTGAGATCGTATTTCTTCGCTCATCCCCTTCCATAAACCCTATGCCTCGTGTAGCATTCGCTGGTTGCCGTTGATCGGGGGCACGTTACGTCGAGAGGGTTCGCAGGGCAGCGCAGGATGATTGCGCCGACCCGGCGGTTTGCTGTGCGCACAAGAGGTTGCAGGGATGGGACATCGGAAATCAGTCACAGGGGCGGAACGGCATGTGTCGCGCCGCGCGGTCATCGCCGCCGGTGCGGGGCTCGCATCGACGGCCGCGTTCGGGCCGCTCGCGAGCGGGCAGCACAGCGGTCACGGTCAGCAGGAGGCGACGCCAGCCGGCGCGACACCGGCGCCGCACTACAACGCGACCGGCGATCTCGGCGTGGAAGGGCAGGAGCTTCGCCAGCCGGAGATTCGCGAGAGCGTTGATGGCGTGCTCGAGACCACGCTGCACGCGTCGTTCACCGAGACGATCGTCAATGGCCAGCCGAAGGTGACGCGGGTGTTCGAGGGGATGTACCCGGCCCCGACGTTGAAGGCGAAACCGGGCGACACCATCCGGGTGCATTTCATCAACGATCTCCCCGAGATGACCAACCTGCATACCCATGGCATGCACGTCTCGCCCTCGGGGAATAGCGACAACGTCTTTCTCCAGATCCAGCCGGGCGAAACGTTCGATTTCGAGTTCAACATCCCGGACAATCATCCGGCCGGCATGCTCTGGTACCACCCGCATATCCATGGCCTGACCGGGCTGCATGTGAACGGCGGTATGGCCGGCGCCATCATCCTCGATGGAGGTCTGGACGAGATCGAGGGCATCAAGGGACTTACCGACCAGATCCTGATCTTCCAGTCGACGGAGTTCGACGCGAACGGGGTGGTGCTTCCGATTGACGAGCAGAGCACGCGGAACCAGGTGCGCACGGTCAACGGGCAGATCAACCCGACGATCCGGATGCGCCCCGGGGAGACACAGCGCTGGCGGATGCTGAACGCGACATCGGGAGCCTTCATGCTCCTCGGTCTGGAGGGGCACGAGTTCCACCAGATCGCGCATGACGGGAATCCGCTCTCGCAGGTCGAATCGACCTTCCAGCTCCTGCAGGGACCGGGCGAGCGCAACGAAGTGCTGATCCAGGCCGGCGCCGCCGGCACCTACGAGCTGCGCCAGATGCTGTGGGGGGAGACCTTCCAGAGCCAGCCCGATGTGCTCCTGGCGACGCTGGTGGTCGAGGGCGATCCGGTCGAGGAGCAGCCGCTGCCGACGTCGCTGATCCCGTTCGAGGACTTGCGGGACGCCGAGGTCGACAACCACCGCGAGATCCGCTTCAACATGCTGTTCGACGAGGACGGCGTGCATTTCGTCATCGATGGCAAGACCGTCGACATGGATCGGGTGGACCAGACGGTGAAGCTCGGCACGCTCGAGGAATGGACGATCTATAACGACAGCGACGAGTGGCACCCGTTCCATATTCACATCAACGAGTTCCAGGTCGTTGCCATCAATGGCGAGCCGTATGAGGCGACGGGGTGGGAAGACACCCGACCGCTGCCGCCCGACGGCTCGATCACGATGCGCTCGCGTTTCATCGACTTCACCGGCAAGTATGTCTACCACTGCCACATCCTGGGTCACGAGGACCGGGGAATGATGGGCGTCGTCGAGGTTGTCGAGTAGGCCTGATTCTGACGTTCGTGGCGTCTCGGTTGCGCCGGACAAAGGGTGCGGCGCAGGAGGAGTTATCCATCGTGTCTACCCCCATGTCCCGGCGCACCTTTGCTGCCCTGACCGGCGCTGCAACGGTCTCGTTGATGGTTCGTGACCTCGCCGCGCAGGACGCGACGCCGATGGCAACGCCCGTCGCGTCACCTGGCTCCGGTGAGATTCGAGTCCGCAAGAATGCGAAGGATCTCACGGGCGAGGAGAAAAAGGCGTTTACCGACGCCATCATCGCCCTGAAGGCGAAGCCGTCGCCATGGAATCCGGATCTGAGCGCCTATGACCAGTTCGTCTTTTGGCACCGCGAGGCCTTCGAGTGTGACAACATGGCCGCGCATATGGGCCCGGCGTTCCTTCCCTGGCACCGCGCCTACCTGTGGCTCTTCGAGCAGCAGCTCCGGGAAATCGATCCCTCCGTCACCTTGCCCTACTGGGACTGGACGGTCGATCGGGAGATCGATTCCTACCTCTGGCAGGACGATTTCATGGGCGGCGACGGCGATCCGGACGACAACTACGCCGTCCACACCGGTCCCTTCCGCAAGGGCGCATGGGAGATCACGCTCTTCGACCAGACGGACGATGAGCGGTTCCCGCACCTGATCCGCAACATGGGCGTCGGCGAGCTCGCGCCGGATCTCCCGACCGCTGAGCAGGTCGAGGAGGCACTCGCGATCGAGACGTACGACGTCGCCCCGTGGACCGAACAGTCGGACCACATGGCCAGCTTCCGCAACTACCTCGAAGGCTGGCGCGAGTGCGGCCCCTCGGTCTGCTCCGTCGACGGATCGACGGATTACCCGAACTGCACCGGTTCGCACGATATGCACAATCGCGTGCATCTTTGGGTGTCCGGCGAGATGATGTTCGCCCACGAGGGCGGCCATGAAGAGGTCTACGGCCCGTTCGGGACAATGGCCTGGAACTCCTCGCCGAACGATCCGGTCTTCTTTCTCCACCACGCGAATGTCGATCGGATCTGGACACAGTGGATGGAGCGGCATGGCCGGGTTTACGAGCCGGAGACCGGCGCCATGCATGGTCACAATCTGCACGACCACATGTGGCCGTTCAACGAGCTCGGCATGCACGTGACTCCCGCCATGATGCTGGACAGCCGCGATTGGGGCTTCGTCTACGACACCGACGAGGTGTAGGCATATCTCCACGCCGGGGGACGGGGAGCCGCGCTGGTACCATGTCCGGAGCAAGGACAATTCCGCGCTCCGGCATGACGCCGGGCGACGTGCAGAAAGGGCCATACACATGCACACCCCGTTCACCCGGCGTGGCGCGATCGGCGTGATGGCGGCGGCGCTGGCCGCCCTGGCCGGCGCCGCTACCGTTCACGCGCAGGACGCTTCTCCCGCCGCGTCACCGGCCGCTGGCGTAACGATGGATGCCATCGCTGGCGGTGGCGTGCTGAGCCAGCTCGGCGTCGAGGTCCCGTTTTCGATGATGTTCTTCGCTGCACCGGGCGTTGACGGGGGAGGGGGCGGAACGTTCCGTCTCGTCGATCCGACCATCGAGAGCGCCCCATTGACGATCGAAGGCACGGGCGTCATCAGCTACGAGCAGCTTTCCGAGGCCGCCACGCATGGTCGCCGCATCGTGGGCTGGTCGACGATCAACGGCTCCGGGAACTACCCCTTCATGCTGCAGGTCGAGGATCTCGGCGAGCCCGGTTCCGGTGAGGACGTCTTCAACCTTGTGTTGGGCGAGGCGGCCATCCCGTTCCTCGGTGGCGAGGACAAGTCCGGCTGCGATTGCGGCGGGTTCGGCTACAGCCTGCGCAGCAACGTCATGGCCGGCGACATCACCTTGCTGGTGCCCTGAATCCGTCCACGCAGCGGCTCCCGGAGATCGCTTGTCAGGGAGCCGCGCGTCATCAGGACCGGCGTCTACGCTCGGACGGCGATCTCGGCGGGCTCTCCTGCAACAGCATTCGCGATAGAGAGACTGTCCTCGTACACGTGGTAACGGGAGATCTTGCCATCGATGACCGAAAGACGCAGGGCGAACGGCGAGCTGAATTTCACGCCGTTCGAACGCAGGCGCTGGGAGACTTGCCCCATCAGCACCGCTTCATCCTCTTCGACCAGGACGAGGGAGAGCGAGACGGCTCGTTCCTCCGGCACGAAGGCCGCCGACATCGTCGCGAAGAAGTCTTCCATATCGGCGGCGGTGCGTCGTGGGCGAATCCACGGAACCGACTCTGAGCCGGCGCAGAGGAAATCGACATCGTCGGCGAAGAGCTCGACGATGGCCGCCGCCTCGCCTTCTCCAAACCGCTGAAGGAACTCATTGACGGTATCCCGGGTGCTCATGTTCATCGTGTCCTTTGGTACATACCCTGGCACCTGCGAACGCAAGAGCCTTTTCGATCCGTGATGGTGTTTTCCGGCCAGTAGGCGGGTGAGCCGGTCAGGTTCCCGACAGGACCGGCGCCTGGTCAAAGAACCCGGTGATCGACCGGAAGCGACCAGCCTCAATGATGCCGACATCGGTGCCCGCAGCGACCACGTCGTTCCCGGCCGTGACGAGTTCCCACTGGAACCGGACACGATCGTGGTGTCGCTCGGCGTCACCGATCTGGCGGAACGTGAGGCCGGGGAACTGCTCCTGGAAACCGGCGACCATCGCATCGATGCCGTCGTGCCCCGAGACGTCGAACATCGGGTCGACGTACGAGGCCGTGTCGACCCACGTCTCGCATATGAGTGCACGCCGTATATCGGCGTCATTCTCGTTCCAGATCGTGAGGTAATTCCGGGCCAGGTCGTTGACGGTAAACATGGATACAGTTCCTTTGGCGTTTCCGGGAAATGGCCATCCTGGCCGGTTCCGGACTTGAGACCAGACTGCCGGACCGGATGTACGGAAACAATGACGTCCGAGGTAATGGGGCGAATGCGGAGACCGCCGACGGCCATGCCGCCGATCGTCCCGACGATACTTCTCCTCGTGCGGTGAAAGTAGTTGATTGACATCAATCAACTACTTGTGCGATAGTTTGCAGCGTCAAATCCGGGAGTGCGCGGGCCGCTCCCTTGTCAATGCGTTTCCACCGCAAAGCCGAAAGTATGTCCATGTCGGAACAATCAAGTCCGGTCGCCCCCACGATCCCGGAATCCTCCCCGAAAGCCCCCGCGATGACACAGAAGGAGGTCATCCGCGTTCTCGCCGGGCTCATGCTCGGTATGTTCGTCGCGATCATCTCCGGCACCGTCGTTTCCACGTCGCTGCCCCGCATCATCGCCGACCTCAACGGCGGTCAGGTCGCCTATACCTGGGTCGTGACGGCGTCGCTCCTCGCGATGACGGTCAGCACGCCGATCTGGGGCAAGCTCGCGGACCTCTTCGACCGCAAGCAGCTGCTCCAGCTCGCGCTGATTATCTTCGTCACCGCCTCCGCGATGGCCGGCCAGTCCCAAAACGCCGAGATGCTCATCGCTTTCCGCGTCCTGCAGGGACTGGGTACCGGCGGCCTGATGGCCCTCGTCCAGATCGTGATGGCGGATATCATCTCCCCGCGCGATCGCGGCCGGTACATGGGCGTGCTCGGGGCGATCATGTCGGTCGGCACGATCGGCGGCCCCTTGATGGGCGGCATCATCACCGACTCGCTCGGCTGGCGCTGGACTTTCTACGTCGGCGTCCCGATCGCCGCGATCGCCCTCGTCGTGATCCGCCGGACCCTGGTGCTGCCGGAGCGGCCGGTGCGCGCCGTCACCATCGACTACCTGGGCGCGGTCCTGATCTCGTCCGGTGTCTCGCTGCTGCTCATCTGGGTCAGCCTCGGCGGCTCGATGTTCGCCTGGGGTGATCCGGTCTCGCTGTTGATCATCGCTGGCGCTGTCGGGATCCTCGCTACCGCCGTGTGGGCGGAGCGCCGGGCCGAAGAGCCCATCATTCCGCTGGAGCTGTTCCGCAATCGCACCATCACGCTGGCGGTCATCGGATCGGTCGGGCTCGGTGTCATGATGTTCGCCACCGCGGTCTTCCTCGGGCAGTACATGCAGCTTGCACGGGGCCAGAGCCCGACCATCTCCGGTATGTTCACCATCCCGATGGTCTTCGGCTCGCTGACCTCGTCGACGGTCGGTGGCCAGTACATCACCCGCACGGGCAAGTGGAAGCCGGTCATGATGATCGGCGCGGTCCTCACGCTGGTCGGCTACTTCTCACTTGGGACGCTGAGCGTCGACACCAGCCTCGTCATGCTCTGCATCTATATGGCGCTGGTCGGCCTCGGCACCGGCGCGGTGACGCAAAACATGGTGCTCGTTGTCCAGAACGTCTCGCCGGTCCACCAGCTCGGCGTGGCCAGCTCGCTCGTCGCGTTCTTCCGCAGTCTCGGCGGCGCGACCGGCGTAGCGGCGCTGGGCGCCGTGCTCGGCAGTCGCGTGACGACACTCGTCGCGGACGGGCTTGCCCGCATCGGTGTCGAGTCGTCGGAGCTGTCGGGCGGCGCGATCCCGAATCTCTCAGAGCTGCCGGCGCCGGTGCGGCAGGTCGTCGAGGCGTCCTATGGAGAGGCGATCGGCAATGTTTACATGCTGATCTTCCCGCTCGCGATCGTGGCTATCATCACCGTGGTAATGCTGCCGAATATCCCGCTCGGCACGATGTCCGGCGCCGACAAGCTGGCCGCCGAACGCGCGGCGGCACCGGCGAAGGATCAGGCTCAGCCGCGTCCGGCTCGGCAGCCAGAGCCGAGGCTTGCTCGTGAGGGTGTGCAGTCATGACGGACGAGCGACCGGCAACCCCCATCGAGGATGTGGAGAACCAATTCGCGATCCTGTTCGCCAACAGCCGCCGCATGCTGAACCGTTTCGCCGCGACCGTGCATCCGGACCTGCATCCGTCAGGCATGTTCCTCATGCGGATGCTCGAGAAGCGCGGTCCGCTGCGGCCCAGCGTGATCGCCGAGCATCTCGATGTGGATCGCAGCGCGGTCAGCCGGCTGATCGCCTTTGTCGAACGGCTGGGGCTGGTGACGCGTATCGCCGACCCACAGGACAAGCGCGCCTACACCGTCGAATTGACCGACGAGGGCCGGTCGCGGCTCGGCAAGCTCTCGGTCGAGCAGACCGGGCCGCTCCGGATCCTGCTCAAGGACTGGCCGAGGGACGATATCGAGACGTTTGCGCGTCTCCTCACCCGCCTGAACGACGACATGACGACCTGGACTCGCGAAACCCGGCCATAATGGCCGGGTTTCGTCTATCCCGCGCCGTAGTTCCCTGATACGATGATCGCCTACCGCCAACCACCAACCGGCCCACGGCCGGCCGAACGACGACGGAGGGGATCACGTGTTCCAGGATCTTCATATTCTCGACGTTCATGCCCATTTCCCGATCCGGGGCGACGCCAGCCAGGGCAGCAATCGCACCCGCGAGACGGGGCAGATTGACAATCCGGCCGCCGTCGAGCGCCAGGCGTTCCGCGCCGAACAGCTCGAGCGCCAACGGCACAACTGGCGTCTTGCCTTCGACTTTCCCGAGCCGGAGACCGAGCCGCGCTCCAGTGAGGAGCAGGCGGATCGCTGGGTCGCCGAGCTGGATAAGTACGGCATCGAGCGCATCGGCTTCGTCACCGGTCGTGACAACGATGAGCTGTCCCGGGTCGTCCAGATGTACCCGGATCGCTTTATCGGCTTCGCCCACCACGACATCACCCGGCCGGACGCTGCCGAGGAGCTGGAGCGGGCGGTCACGCAGCTTGGCCTGAAGGCGCTCAAGCTGCTTGCCCCGACGATCCCCGTCCTCATCAACGACAAGTCGCTCTACCCGGTTTGGGAGACCTGCGAGCGCCTGGGTATCCCGGTGCTCTGTCATTTCGGCATGCTCGGCGCGGCGGGCGGTGTCTCCTACCACCCGAACATCTCCCCGGCGGTGCTGGAGCCGGTCGCGCGGGACTTCCCGACGGTCGATTTCATCATCCCGCACTTCGGCATCCAGCATGTCACCGATCTGCTCTTCCTGTGCTGGTCCTGCCCGAACGTGAACGTCGACTCCTCCGGCTCGAACCAGTGGGTGCGGTGGATGCCCTACAACCTGACGCTGGACGACCTCTTCCGCAAGTTCTACGAGACGATCGGCCCGGAGCGGATCCTCTTCGGCAGCGATTCCAGCTGGTTCCCGCGCGGGTTCGCGATCCGCTACCTGCAGGACCAGATCCGTATCTGCCGGTTCATGAACATGCCGCACGAGCACTTGCAGCTCATCTTCGGCGGCAACGCCGCGCGCATCCTCAACGTCCCGCTCGGTGACATCGACGCGAAGAAGGCAGACGAAAAGGGCGAATCGGGGGCTGGCGACTGAGCCCTGGCTACCAAAGACCTCGTCACCCTGAGCGAATGCGAAGGTCCCTGCGCGAAGAGGTCGTCTCACATGGGCGGCCGGGACACTGAACGGGACCGCCGGGAGGCCGGATATGGATGCCGCAACCTCGCTCCGCGTTGGGTTCTCCGGCCGAGCCCGTAGGGCGAGGAGCGGCAGCGGGCCCGTGCTGCGCTCAAGACGACGGTGCTCTTGGGGACGCGAAGTGCTTCCGCCCGGTTGATCCAGCGTGAGATCGCCGGTCAGATCGAGGTCGGCGAGCCGGATACTTCGTTACCGTAACACTGGTCGGCCTTGCATAAAACCGTTTGCTGTCACATCATGTCGTCAGTCTTTCCAACCAGTACGCCCGTCACATTGCGGTGACGGAACCATAGCGATTCGGGATATCCATCCCGCTGTATCGGTGACGCCCCGCCGTGGCTTTGCGAGCGACGGGGTAGAGAAGGAGTTCTCCGATGACGTCGTCGAATCGTGATTCACGGTCGCTGTTCAATCGGTCGCTGGACCGCCGTACCGCGCTGAAGTACGGGGCGGCATCCGCCGGGGCGCTCGGTGCATCCCGTTTCCTCCACGCTGGCGCGCAGGACGCATCGCCGGCCGCGATCGAGGGGCCGCAGGATTTCGGCACCGCCGATCTCGAGATCAGCGGAGATGTGGAGATCCAGTACTGGCAGTACGAGCTCGCCGCCAAGACGGCGCTCGTCGATGAGTTGATCCCGGAGTTCGAGGAAGCGAATCCCGGCATCACCATCCGGCATGAGGTCTACCCGTACGATGACTTCCGGCAGCAGGTTGCCGCGGCGGTCCAGGCCGGCGAGGGACCGGACGTCCTCAACGTCTTCTTCGGCTGGGTTCCGGCATACGTGCAGCAGCAGTTCCTCGTCCCGTTCCCGCAGGACATCTTCCCGCACGACCAGATCGAGGAGCACTTTTTCCCGATGGTGCAGTCGTCCAAGATCCAGGGCGAGTACTACGCCCTGCCGATCGCGGTTCGCACCCTCGCGCTCTTCTGCAACAACGACTTGATGGAAGAGGCCGGCATCGAGCCGCCGACGACCTGGGATGAGCTTGTCGAGGCCGCGAAGGCGACCACAAAGAAGGACGGCGACAACTTCGAGACCGTCGGCTTCACGTGGGACATTGGTGGCCAGGGCCACAACTGGTGGCGTGAGGGTCTGATTCGCCAGAATGGTGGCGCCCCGAGCAGCGATGACAATCGCACGCTGCAGTGGACCTCGCCGGAGGCGGTCGAGGCGTTCAACTACCACTGCAGCTTCCTGCTCGAGCACGGTGTCACGCAGTCCGGCTTCCAGACCGACGGCGCCACGGCCTTCGCCTCTGGCGCGGCCGGATTCCACGTCGACGGCTCCTATCGTGTCGGCTCGTACCTGAGCGACGCGCCTGACCTCAACTACAGCATCGTCCCGCTGCCGGAGAACAAGGCGAAGTCCAGCTTTGCCTCGTACTGGGCGAACACCATCACCCGCAACGCGGCCGAGGGCGACAAGCTCATCGCGGCGGCGAAGTGGATCGACTTCCTTTCCTCGGTGGGCGTGCAGCAGCGCTGGACTCCCGCGACGGGTGAGCTCCCGGCCCGCACCGCGCTGGCGGCGGATCCGGCCTTGATGGAAGACGAGAAGCTCGCGCCGTTCATCGAGTCGCTGGAGTTCTCGTACGCATCGTTCATCGTCAACGAGGCGGATCTCCGGCAGGCCGTGATGGACGCCTACGACCAGGTCACCCTGAATGGGCTCGACCCCGAGATGGCGCTCCAGGAAGCGCAGGACAAGGTCCAGGTGCAACTCGATGAGTATTGGGCCCAGGTCGACGGCTAACAGGTAGCCTGCACCGGGCTTGAGGATCTTCGGTATGGGGCCGGTTTTATGCCGGCCCCATACCGGGCCGGACCTCGACAGACCGTTTATCCCGTTGGGAAACGCACCATGCAATTGACGCTCGAGCGGCGGCGATGGCTGTGGGCCTATACCTTCATCGCCATCCCGCTCATCTTCTTTCTCGCCATCCGTATCGGTCCGACGCTCTATGCGTTCTGGATGAGCCTGCACCGGTGGGACCCGATCGCGCTCGATCGGCCCTATATCGGGCTGGACAACTATCGGACGATGGTCGATGACGCCGTCTTCTGGAAGGCGATGCGCAACACCTGGGTCTATGTGATCGTGGGTGTCCCGGCAGGGCTGATCATCAGTCTTCTCATCGCGCTTGGCCTGCAACGGATGATCCGGTACGCCGGGTTCTTCCGCGTGCTCTATTTCCTGCCCTATATCACCTCGCTGGTTGCGGTCGGCTGGGTCTGGCGCTGGATGTATATGCCGAACGGCTTCTTCAACGAAGTCCTCGGCTGGTTCGGCCTGTCATCGGGGTTCCTCGGCAGCCCAGGTAGCGCGATCTACTCCATCATCGCGACCACCGTCTGGCACGGGCTCGGGTTCCAGGTCGTGATCTTCCTCGCCGGTCTCGAGAGCATCCCGCAGGACTATCTCGAAGCGGCCTCGCTGGACGGCGCCACGGGCTGGCAGAAATTCCGGGGCATCATCCTGCCGTTGCTGAACCCGACCATCGTCTTCCTCGTCGTCACCGGCGTCATCAGCAACCTGCAGGTCTTTACCCAGATCCGGAACATGAGTAGCGCCGGAACCGGCGGCCCACTGAACAGCACGATCAGCGTCGTGCTCTACGTCTACCAGCAGGCGTTCCAGTCGCTCCCGTCGAAGATGGGCTACGCCTCGGCGATGACCGTGGTCCTGTTCGCGATGATCCTCGTGATCACCATCATCCAGCTCAAGGTGCTGCAGCGGGATACAGAATGAGCAGTCACTCCATGAACCAGTCCCAATCCACGCTGGCGACCCCGGGCAGTATCGCCGCGCCGCCTCGTGCCGATCTGTACGCCGATGCGGCGGCGAAATCCCGCGCGGCGAAGCGGAAGAAGCGGATCGTGCAGGGCGTCCTTGCCGTCATCCTCTTCCTCGGCGGGCTGATGATGATCTTCCCGTTCGTTTGGATGGTCGCCTCGTCCCTGAAGAACGCCCAGGACATCTACACGCTCTCGCTGATCCCGCCCGACCCGACGCTCTCCAACTACCGGACGGTGTTGCAGGAGACGAGCTATATCCGCTGGTTCGCCAACAGCCTGCTCGTCGCCGGGATCACGACCGCCAGCGTCGCGTTCTTCGACTCGCTGGCCGGGTACACCCTTGCCAAGTTCCGCTTCCCGGGCGCGACCCTCATCTTCATCCTGATCCTGAGCACGCTGATGGTCCCGACCGAGATGCTGGTCATCCCGTGGTACGTGATGTCGATCGAGATGTCGTGGACGAACTCCTACTGGGGCATTATGTTCCCCGGCGTCATCAGTGCCTTCGGCGTATTCCTGATGCGCCAGTTCTTCATGGGCGTTCCGAACGACCTGATCGACGCGGCGCGATTGGACGGCTTCTCTGAATTCCGCATCTTCTGGAAGATCGCGTTGCCGCTGGTCAAGCCGGCGGTCGCCGCGCTCTGCATCTTCACCTTCCTCGGGAACTGGAACGCCTATATCTGGCCGCTGATCGTGATCCGCTCGGAGGAGATGCGCACGCTGCCGGTCGGCATCGCGTTCTTCTCCAGCGAGTCCGGTAGCGCGTTCCACCTCATCATGGCCGCCGCCGCGCTGGCGACGATCCCGGTGATCATCATCTTCCTGATCTTCCAGCGGCACATCATCAAGGGCATCGCCCTCGCCGGATTGAAGGGGTAGGGGTTGCCGAAAGCGTAGTCCCGCACCACGTGTGCGGGATATCGACCGCAGGTCGATACCGGCGCGAATATGCCGCTTCGCGTCATGCCCCGGACACATGGTCCGGGGCTACGTATCATGTCGCCTTACCAGGGAGCACTAATGTCCCACGACCATCCATCGTCATTCCCGCATCCGACGTATGCGCGGTACGTCCTGCAACCACAGTTCGACGACAGCAAGCGGCACCTCTTCGGTCATATGATCGCCGCCAACGAGGCGCATACGCTCATGCTGGCCGAGACCGGCGTCATCTCGCGCGAGCACGCGTCGGCTCTCCTGAACGCCCTGCGGCAGGTCGAAGAGCGTGGCGTCGATGCGTTCGAATACGCGCCATTGGTCGAGGATCTCTTCTTCGCCGTCGAGGGACGCCTGATCGAGATCGCGGGGCCGGATGCCGGCGGCAATCTCCAGCTCGCCCGCTCCCGCAATGACCTCGGGGCGGCGATGAACCGGATGATGCTTCGTGAGCGACTGCTCGCCGCGCGACAACAGGTGCTCGATCTCCGGGCCGCGCTGACGGACCTGATCGGGGAACACATCGAGACGCTGATGCCCGGCATCACGCACACCCAGCCGGCACAGCCAACGACGCTCGCGCATTACCTGCTCGGCGTGCTGGGGCCGCTGGAGCGCGATAGCGACCGCCTCGCCGCCGCCTATGCCCGCACGAACCTGAGTGCGTTGGGCGTTGCGGCCTTCACGACCAGCAGCTTCCCGATCGACCGGGACCTCGTCGCGAGCCTGCTCGGTTTCGACGGGTACGTCGAGAACGGCTACGACGCCGTGGGTGCCGGGGATCACCTGCTGGAGAGCGCCCAGGCGCTGGTCAATAGTGTCGGCTCGCTGTCGCGCTTCGTCCACGACCTGCTCGTCTGGACGCGGCAGTCGGAAGACGTCCTGCGGATCGACGACGCTTTCATCCAGATCAGCTCGATCATGCCCCAGAAGCGCAACCCGGTCGTGCTGGAGCACATCCGCATCCGCATGGGCTGGATCTACGGTGAGGCGTCGGCTGTCGAGACGATCGTTCACAACGCCGCGTTTGGCGATACCAATGACGTCGAAGACCCGATGTTCGTCCCGATCAACCGTGCATTCGACGCGGCGGAGGCGGTCTACGAGTTGTTGACGGCCGTTGTCGCGACCCTGCGGTTCAACGTCGAAGGGATGGCGGCCCGGGCAGGGGAGGGGAACACGACCGCCACGGCCCTCGCCGATGCGCTGGTGAAGGATTACGGCCTGCCATTCCGCTCCGCCCACGGCATCGTCTCCCGCCTCGTCACACGCACGACGACGGAAGGAAGCGAGGTCTCCGCCGCGCTCGTGAACGAGATCAGCGGGGAGGTGCTGGACGAGCCCCTGCAGGTCACAGACGATTTCGTGGCGACCACGCTCGATCCCTGGGCGTTCGTGAAGGCGCGGACGCTCCCCGGCGGGCCCGCCCCGGAGATTACGCGGAAGGCCCTGGAGGTTACCCGATCCCGCTTCGATATTGACGCGCAAGCGCTCGCGACGGATCGTCAGCGGCTGCAGGACGCCGGTACTGAGCGGGCCAGGCGAATTGCCGCGTTGTCTGCGTAGTCTCGCACCCTGTGTGCGAGACATCGGCCGCAGGCCGATATGCGCAGGGTATGGCCCTTCGGTCCATGTCCCGGACACATGGTCAGGGCCTACGGATAGTTTCACGCCAAAGGAGACCGTTGTTTTGAACATCGAAACCAGGCTTAAAGAGATGGGACTCGTCCTGCCCGCGCCAGGCAACTACAGACCCTCCGTCGAAGGCCCTCCGGTCCCCGTCCTGGTGCGCGGGAACACCGCCTACGTCTCCGGCACATCCGCCCGGAACCCGGACGGCACCTCGTACCCGGCGATCGGGAAGGTGCCGTCCGAGGTCTCACCGGAGGAGGCGCATGAAGCCGCGCGCCTCACCGCCCTCACGATTCTTTCCGAGCTGAAGCGCGAGATCGGCAATCTCGACCGCATTTCGGCCTGGCTGAACGTTATCGGCTTCGTCAATGCCGATCCGGGCTTTGGCCGTACCTCATACGTGATCAGCGGATTCTCCGATTTCATCATCGATCTCTTCGGCCCGGAGATCGGCACCCATGCCCGCTCGACGCCCGGCGCGGCGACCCTCGCCGGGAACGCCTGCGTCATCATCACGGCGACGCTCGAACTGGACGGTCACCAGGGCCGCTAGACGCCCAACCGCGCCGTCGCGACGATCACCGGCGACGGTCGACCGTACGCGAGCCGCTTCGCCCACGTGCTCGGGAACGTCCGCAGCTCGTTCTGCGGGACGATGGTGACCGTTGCGCTTGTCGGCGCGACGAGACGGAGCATCCGTCCGACGTGTCGCTGCATCTCCTCCAGCGTGAGGCCGTATTGCGCGCCGGCGGACGCATTGATCCGGATGTCGAGTTGGGCATCCGGCCGTGCGACCGCCAGCAGGCGAGCCCAAGATGAGGCGTCTCCGACGCCGACCGCCTGGAGCAGGGATCCATACGGGAAGTTGATGCTGATGGCCGACGCCCGGCCATGCAGGCATGCCGGTAGCTCGAACGCATCGCCGGCCAGGAAGCGCAGGTTTTCCGGTGGCTTCCGGGCCGCCTTCGTCAGGTTGTCGAGACAGGTATCGACGCCGGTCACAGCCATGCCCGGGCATGACCGGGCCAGCCGGAGCGCGTACGTGCCGTCCCCGGTGCCGATGTCGAGATGAAGATAGGTCTGGGCCCCGACCCAGGCCGGGAGGTCGTCCTGTGTAATCGCAGGGCGGGAAGGAGTCCGTAAGGACGCCATGGTTTATTGCCTTCCTCATCGTGCGGAAAAACCGGTGTGAGAAAGGCGGCATGGCGGGCCACGGCTCCGGACCGGGCCGGAGCAACGTCAGTAGCCGTCGAGGGTGGTCGGGGAAACGCGGAGGAATTGCGTCAGGCACGACAAGACGCCGGACAATGTCCGGCCGTCGCGACAGACGGGTTTACAGGGATGGAAGGATTAGCAGGGAGGACGGGTCGTCTTCATGAAAGTGTCTGGCTCCGTGACTGGTGCGCGTGTATCGATGACCCGCCACCACGATAGCATATGAGGACTGCGTTCTGTACAGCCGGCCACAAGTGCCGGCTGTACACGAGATCATTCACTCCCCAGTTCCTCGTCCCGGATCGCCCGTAGCGGCGCGTGTTCCAGGCCACTCAACGCCATGTCGGTGAATCCGGAGAGCGGAACATCCGGATGTTCCCGTTGGTAGGCGCGTGCCTGCAGGAACGCCTCCAGCCGGTCGACATCCTTCACGAAGCGCGCTTCTGGCGTAGATCGGGCCTCGTATTCCTCCCAGAGGGATCGAACCTCGCCACGGGTCGAGTCGGGCAGGTGGCCGAAGATCTCCTTCGCAGCCTCCATCTCGGCCTGGTGCTTCTCCGCCTGCGCTTCCGGTGACGCAACCCTGCGCACGCTGAAGAACGCCCGCAGCGCCTCGGGGTCGTCCTTCGGGATCTCGTGGGGTTCGTAGGGAGGGCGGTCGCCGACGATCGCCTCGGCGAGGTCGTGGATCACGGCGAGCTTGAGCACCCGGTCCGCGTCCAGATCCGGATCGTCCAGCGCCATGAACCAGGCGATCAGTGCCGTCATCAGCGTGTGATCGGCGACGGATTCTGTCTCATCAGGCGGGATGCCCCGGTCGAGCCATCCGGTGCGCTTCGTGCGCTTGAGCTGCTGAAGGGTGCGAAAGAGCTGGAGCAGGTCGGATGCGGTCGCGGTCATGGTCCTCCCGGGTCATACGTCGATTCGTCCGGGATCGATCATACCAAGTGGATCCTGCTTGCCGATCGGGGCGGTAGTTGCGATGCTGACAGGCGACAGACTGATCCCGACAGAGTGAGGACCCTGACCAATGGTGACCTACAAGGATGTTCTGGCCGCGAGCGAGCGGATCGCTGGCGTGGCGCACCGGACCCCGGTGCTGACGTCGACGACCGCGAACGAGATCGCCGGGGCGACGCTCTTCTTCAAGGCGGAAAATTTCCAGCGCATGGGCGCTTTCAAGTTCCGGGGAGCCTACAACGCGATCGCGAAGCTCACGCCGGAGGAAAAGGCCGGTGGCGTCATCGCCTATTCGTCCGGCAACCACGCCCAGGCAATCGCCCTTGCCGCGAGCCTGCTCGGCGCCAGCTCGGTGATCGTGATGCCGGAGGACGCGCCTGATGTGAAGATCCGGGCGACGAAAGGCTATGGCGCAGAGGTCGTGCTCTACGACCGCTATAACGAGAGCCGGGAGGAGATTGGCCAGCGCCTGGCACAAGAGCGTGGGATGACGCTTATCCCGCCGTTCGACCATCCGGACGTCATCGCGGGGCAGGGAACGGCCACGAAGGAGCTGTTCGAGGATGCCGGCCCGATGGACGTCCTCATCACGCCGCTCGGCGGTGGTGGGCTGCTCGCCGGGAGCGCGTTGGCGGCGAAGGCGCTCAACCCCGACTGCGTCGTCTACGGCGTCGAGCCCGAGGCGGGGAACGACGGCCAGCGGAGCTTCCGCTCTGGTGAGCTGGTGACCATCCCGGCGCCACGGACCATCGCCGATGGCGCGCAGACGTTGCGTCTCGGCGACCACACGTTCGCGGTCATCCGAGAGCACGTCACCGATATCGTCACGGCCACTGACGATGAGTTGGTCGATGCGATGCGCTTCTTCGCTGGCCGGATGAAGATCGTCGTCGAGCCGACCGGCTGCCTCGCCGCCGCCGCCGCTTTCTCGAAGAAGGTCGACCTGACCGGCAAGCGCGTCGGCATCCTGCTCTCCGGCGGCAACATGGATCTCGTGCGATACGCGGACTTGCTGAAGCACGGCGTTTCGTCGCGGGATTGATCCTGGCAGGGGGGCCACTTCATGCCGGCCCGATCGGCCTGAAGCCGATATGCAAACAAAGAGACCCCTGCGGGGCATCGGGGCGAAAGAAAACCACCCCGGTCCAGATGCATCTTTCCCTGGACACTGGCTCGCAGGGGCAATGAAAAACGGCCGGTGAGCGGTGCTCACTGGCCGTGTCCATGTGCGTGGTTGAACCTCGCTAGCCGATCTCGGGATTCTCTCCCTCGATGGCTGCCAGGATACTCGGCGTTGGCAGGCGCATGCTGCGGGCGGCGCCACTGAATTCCTGGATCTCCGACGGCTGCATGTCCAGCGCCTGGCTCAGACGCCTGGCGATGTGCGGCCGCGGTTCTGACTTGCCGAGTTCTATTTGCGAAACGGTAACCCGTGCCACACCGGCACGGTCAGCCAACGTTTGTTGCGACATATGTCGCCGTTGCCGCGCTTCCCGAAGCGTCAGCATTCCAGCATCTCCCTCACAGCCACCCTGTCCGAACCGATGTGCGGGGGCACGGGCTATCGGCTCGGTCAATCGGTGGTCCCGATCATCCCGCAAGAATCCTAGTCTTTTGATGACGACGCGGTAAAGGTATACGAACGGCTTTCCGGAGAGTCATTTTCCGGACTTCGGATTTATCCGGTGTTGTCGCTTTGAACGTTCGCCGTGAACGTTCATGCCGTCAGGGGCAACAACACGGAGAGCACCGGTTTGGTGCCATGCAGGCAAGGCCCGACCGTACGCGGGGCTGTGACAGTGTGGCCGCATTCCAGGTCGGGATTGCGCGACAGGAGCAAGGCGGACCGGTACGATAGACCGGATTGGAGCCGGAGAATTCGAGGAGAGAGACATGGCGGATCCACGGATGGAGAAATGGGCAAACGCGCTCGTCGGCTACTCGGTCGATGTCCAGCCAGGGCAGGTCGTCGCGGTCACCGGACACCTTGCCGCTGAAGAGTTGCTCCGCGCGGTGGCGCGGGAGGTCATCGCGAAAGGCGCGCACCCGGTCGTCCTCCCGATCCTCGAGGGCGTGGCCTCTGACCTCCTCCTGCACGGTTCGGACGACCAGCTGCAATACATCTCGCCGATCGATCGCTTCATCCGCGAGCAGGCCGACGTGGTAATCAACATCCGCGCGGAGACGAACACCCGCCGGATGTCCGCCGTCGACCCGGCCCGCCAGTCGCTCTTCACCAGCGCCCGCAACGAGCTAATGGCGACGTACATGTCCCGCGCGGCGTCCGGGGAGCTGGATTGGACGCTGACGCTGTTTCCGACCGACGCCTATGCGCAAGACGCGGACATGGAGACAGAGGCGTACGCCGACTTCGTGCTCAGCGCCTGCAAGCTGGACCGCGACGACCCGGTGGCCGCGTGGCGCGAGCTTCGCGACGAGCAGCAGCGCCTCATCGACTGGCTCGACGGCAAGAGCGAGATCCGGCTCACCGGCCCGGAAACGGATCTCACGCTCTCGGTCGCCGGGCGAGGCTGGATCAACTCGGACGGGAGACGGAATTTCCCGAGCGGCGAGATCTTCACCAGCCCGGTTGAGGACTCGGTGAACGGGCATGTCCACTTCTCGTTCCCGGTCGTGACCGCCGGCCGGTTGATCGAGGATATTCGCCTGCGATTCGAGAACGGCAAGGTGGTCGAGGCCACGGCGGCGAAGAACGAGGAATACCTGATCCAGACGCTGGACACCGATCCCGGCGCTCGCTATCTCGGCGAGTTCGCCTTCGGCACGAATTTCGACATCCAGCGGTTCACCCGCAACATCCTTTTCGACGAGAAGATCGGTGGCACTGTCCACATGGCCGTCGGACGAGGCTATCCGGAGACCGGCAGCACCAACGAATCGGCCATCCATTGGGACATGATCTGCGACCTGCGCCAGGGTGGACAGGTGACCGTTGACGGCGAGCTGTTCCAGAAGGACGGATCGTTCGTGATCTAGCTGGTCGCTGTGCCGGGTGGTCGATTCTCTCTCGCAAGAGACGGATACACATATGAAACGGGCGCCATCATCAGGATGGCGCCCGTTTTTCGTTCCCGGGAGCGATGGCTACAGCGCGATCGCCTCGTCAGAGGTGGCGCGAGCCACCTTGCGCATCTCCTCGATCGTCTCCTCGTACGAATTCTCGGTCACCGCGCGAACGTCGAAACTGATGATGTCCATATAGGGTTGGAGGAAAGCGGTCAGCTCCTTCGGGTCGTCGTATTCAACGATCAGGAAGCCGGCTCCTCCGCCAACGAGGTTGTACCAGCCCTTGATCCGCTCCGGGTGGTTCCGGCCGGCATCGTGCTGCTGCACGATCCGCTCGGCGACATCCTTGCGTGTGGTCCCGGGAAACCAGGTGAACTCGCAGTAGAACAGCATCGTCGTTCCTTTCTTCTCAGTGACCGGCGCGCCACGGCGCCTGCGCATATGTCCCGACGAGCCCGGTGATGACCCACACCAGTCGCATAAGGTCGCCGCAGAAGCGGTGCCAGAAAAACCGGCCGGCTCCACTCTTCACCCCATCTGTACGGAGCGGTGCGCATCGTGGTATACATAAGAACGGCCTCAATGATCTCATAATTATGGATAGCGACCTCGTCTTGCGTTCCCTGAAAGGTAAGTGGTGAGAGGCATGAATAAGGCCCATGCCGGGATTCGATTGAATCGTCGGTCATTGGTTCAGGCGGCTTCGGTTGCGGGGCTCGGGGGGCTGGTAGGGCGGCAGTCAGCGGCCAGCCAGGCGTTACCCGGCGGACTCCGCTACGCCGTGATCGGCGATAGCCATATCATGATCGGCGATGAGTCGAGCACGCTCTTTACCCATCGGGTCTTCACCTATCTCGAGTCGCTCGACCCGGAGCCGGCGTTCATCTTCCATGTGGGTGACCTGACCGAAGCAGGATTCCAGGTCGAACATGAGAGCTATGCCGGTCTCATTCCCGAGAGGTTCCGCGACCGGACGTTCCATGTGCCGGGTAACCGCGAAGTCCAGTGGGATGAGTTCGGGCTGCGCACCTTCGTTCAGGCGTATGGCCAGGCACCGTTCTCGTTCGATGTCGGTGGTGTCCATTTCGTCGGGCTGGACGCGACGATCCTCCTGCAGACGCTCGGCCGGTTCGGGCATGACCAGCTCGAATGGCTCGCGGCCGACCTTGCGGCGGTCGGGCCAGAGATGCCGACGGTGCTCTTTTTCCATTACCCCGTAGGCGGGTCCGCCTACTTCGTCACCGACCAGGATGACCTCTACGCCACGATCGAGCCCTACAACGTCGTGGCGGTCCATGCCGGGCATATCCATCGTGAGACGCTGCGTTTCGTTAATGGATTCGTCCAGGCGACGATGAATGCGGTCAAGAACGGGGCGTATATCCACCTTGTCGATCATGTGGGTGACGCGTTGGCCCTGACCTCTATTGAGCTGGAGGCGACCGGGAACGCGCTCGCCCAGGAGCTGGTCACTATCCCGCTACGAAAGGCAGAACGCTTCGCGGCCGCCAACGCCGAACCTGTGATCCAGCAGTCGGATGTCGATGGTGTCGTGTGGGTGTCGTTGCCTGCCGCGCTCGCACCCGGGGCCGTCGAGATGAATGTCCGGTCCTGGCCGAACCACCTCTTCTCAGAGCGGGACAGTGACAGGCTGGGCTGGATCCCACTGGCTCCGGACAATCCGGCAGCGCCCTCGGCCTGGAACGGGGCGATTCCGCTGGATAACCTGAACCCTGGCCATGACCGCATCGAGATGAGCGCGAGCGAAGGGGATTGGTTGTGGCAGCGCTCGTTCGATATCGCGATTGGCCTGTCAAACCGGCCAGCCATCCTTTGGGAGCAGCCGGTCGCGTCACACGCGATCCATGGTGGTCTCGTGGGACTCCCAGGTGGCGAGGTGGCGATGGCGACGTCCGGCGGAGAGGTCGCGGCGTGGGCCATCTCCCGAGAAGGACCTTCGGAAATCTGGCGACTTCCGGGTGATGACCTGAGGAATGGCGTCATCGGTACCCCTGCCGTGACCGCGGACGGGTTGCTGGTCATCGGGCGAGTCTCGGGCGTGGCCGAGGCTCTTCGGGCCACGGATGGGGCCACGCTGTGGACCGCGCCCCTCGAGATGCCGGTCCTGGCGGGGATCGCATCGGTTAGGGCGGACGATGGCGAGATGGTCCTGGTATCGACCGGCGGTACGATCCACGCGCTCGACGCCGGGACTGGAGAAATACGATGGGCCACCGGATCGAGGATGCTCACCGGTGGACAGCCCGCGGCAGGTGGAGGTGCGATCTTCGCGTCGTTCGCCGATGGAACCCTCCGGGCCTTCACGGTCGGTGGCGGTATGGAGCTGTGGCAGGTTGCGACCTTCACGAGCCCGGATATCTACAGCCTGATCGCCCGAAGCGGATGGGCCCACTCCACCGGCCTCGTCTCGGGGACCGCCGACCTCCCTGCGCGGGTCATTACCGCGTCGGAGAAGGCTGCCACCGGGCATGATGCGAACACAGGCTCCGTGGCGTGGAGCCTGGAAGGTCCGTATATGTACGCCAGGCCCCTCCTGCTCGATTCCGGCGCGGTCGTTCTCGGCGCTGTCGACGGCACGGTGAGCTGCATCGATCCGATCAGTGGGGCCGTCCTCTGGCAGGCGGCGCTCGGCTACGGCATCATGAACGCCGCCCCGCTCCAGTACCGTGACAAGGTGCTGGTACCCGGCGTCGGTGCGCAGCTCGCGATCCTCGACGCGGCGACCGGCGCGGAAATCGATCGCCTCCAGCTTGGTGGGACCGCCCTGTTCAGCACGCCGATCATCGTTGGCGACCTGCTGGTTGCCGGTGGTGAGGATGGGCGCCTTCGCGCGGTCGACCTGTCGATGCTGTAGGCTGCCTTTCGGCTCAACATGCCAAAATGATGTTGGAAGAAGCGGTTCTCTCGAAGGGCCGCTTCATCGTCGTGAGCGGCCCACCGAAAGGACGAGGCGGTATGCGGATCGTGTCGGAGTTGTTGCTGGAGGAGTCGGCGCCATTGCCTGACGACGGCCGATGGCTGGTCCTCGGCGGAGAGGCGGCGCTCGCCCAGGAACTGGTGGGACCGGTTGGTGGCTCGGTGTCGTGGATGCCGGTGGACAGCCGCGAGCGTGACCTGGCTCCCCGTGATGTTGTCGTTCACGACACCGAGCCAGAAGGCCCGTACGATCGCGTCCTCTTGCCGCTGCCGCCCGATCGCGACCTCGCCCGTCGCTGGATGCTCCTCATCCGGGATGTGCTTGCTCCCGGCGGAGATGCGCTCGTTGCCGGCGCAAACGCCGAGGGCGCGAAGTCGTCGATCGCGGATGCTGCCAAAGTCCTTGGCCCTCTAATCTCGGACGGCTATCGCCAGAAGCACCGGTTCGCTCGCTTCACGCGACGTGAGGTGCCGGCCGCATCACTGCCGGCCTGGGCAGTTGTTGACGGCATCATGCCCGGCTCGTGGCAACGGTTCACCGTCACGATCGACGGCGAGGAGATCGATCTGGAGACGCAGCCGGGCGTCTTCGCGGCGAACCGGCTCGACGCCGGGACGGCGCTTTTGCTCGCGCATCTCAATATCGCGGAGAGAGAACGGGTGCTGGACGTCGGCTGTGGTGCCGGGGTGATCGGCGTTTCGGCGCATCGGCGCGGTGCCGCGCTGGTGGACATGGTCGACGTCAACCTGCTCGCCGTGCAGGCGGCCGCCAGGAACGCATCACGCCTCGAAATATCGGGGCGCGTCCTTGCCGGGGACGTCTACGGGCCGGTGGGGGACGCGAGGTACGACCTCATCGTGAGCAACCCGCCGTTCCATCGCGGCAAGGACATCGACCTGTCGGTCGCCGACCGTCTGATCGGGGAGGCTCCCCGTCATCTGTTGCGGGGAGGCCGCATCCTCATCGTCGCCAATGCGTTCCTCGCGTACGGGAAAGCGATGGAGCGCGTCTTCAGGAACGTGGAGACCGTCGCCGGGACCCGGCAGTACCACGTCCTTCAGGGCAGCGATCCTCTGTAATCCGACCTATCCAGCAGCGTTCCGGTCCTGTAGAGTAGGCGACGGGTCCTCCCGTTCCTTGGCGCATACATGATCGCCGCATTTCGTTGCGGCGGAAGGGCACGGTACCGTCCATGCCGACTTTGCCAACCCTCGGCGCATTCGCCGCCACGGTGGTCGTCCTGATCCTGATCCCTGGTCCGGCCGTCTTCTACATCATGAACCGGGGCATCAGCCAGGGACGCCGTGCCGCGGTCGTCTCGGCGCTCGGCATCGAGACCGGCGCACTGGTTCACATCGTGGCCGCCGTTGCCGGTCTCAGTGCCGTCATCGCGTCGTCGCAAGGGCTCTTCCTGGCGGTGAAATACTCTGGAGCGGCCTACCTGGTCTGGCTCGGCATCCGGGCGTGGCGCTCGGGCGACCATGACGGGACCAGCACAGCCGCTGTCATCCCGGCGCCGCTGCGCCGCGTATTCGCGCAGGGGATCGTGGTCAACATCCTGAACCCGAAGGTAAGCATCTTCTTCCTCGCCTTGCTGCCGCAATTCGTCTCACCGGCGCAGGGAGCGGCGTGGGTGCAGATGCTGGTGCTCGGCGTGGTCTTCCTCGCCATCGCGACGGTGCTGGACGTGAGTTATGCGCTGGCTTCGGGCACGGTTGGCGAGTGGCTGGGCCGCCGTGGTGGTCTGGTGAAACTGCGAAACCGGGTATCGGCCGCCGCCTATCTTGGTCTGGGCACCCTCGTCGGGTTGCGAGGATAGGCGATCACGGCGTTGGCGAGGCCTCGGTCCACTTCGCCGTATAGGTCGGTGTCCAGCGTGTCATTCGGTCGAGCAAATCGACCGGGTCGCTTCCGCGTAGGATCATTTCCCGGTGCGCGTCCCGGATGAAGCCGGCGTCTGTCGCGTCATCGAAGAACGCGAGCAACTTCGCGAAGAATCCGTCCTGCGTGTCCAGCATCCCACAGGGTTTCGCGTGGATGCCAAGCTGTGCCCAGGTGACGATCTCGCAGAACTCGTCGAGCGTGCCGAAGCCGCCCGGCAGCGCGATGAAGCCTTCGGCCTCCTGTTCCATTCGCGCCTTTCGCTCGTGCATCGACCCGGTGACGATCAGCTCCGTCACGCCCGCGTGTCCGAGCTCCTTCTCCATCAGTGCCTGCGGGATCACACCGATCACCTCGCCACCCGCCGCGAGTGCCGCGTCCGCGACCACGCCCATCAGGCCGACCTTGCCTCCTCCGTAGACGAGGGTCATCTCCCGCTCGGCGATGGCGCGACCAAGGTCGCGGGCGAGGGTCGTGAAGGCCGCGTCGAGGCCGAAGCTGGAACCGCAGAAGACGGCGACGGATTTCATCTAGGTGTTCTCCATGTCTTGCGAGCGGGCGGCCGACCGTCGGTTGCCGGCATTTGTTTCGATGGTAGGATACGGCTCAGGAGCGTCGGGCACCCGGCCTCCGAAATCGACACGGTCGTACAGGCAGCCAAAGAGGTCACGGCCTGCCTCACCACAGGGGTGTATCAGCATGCGTAGAAGCCAGGATCGGATCGAAGTTACGCACGTCGGCAGCCTGCCGCGGTGGGAGAAGCTTCGCGAGGCGAACAAGAAGCGCCTGGAGCAAGGCGGTCAGCTCGAGGGGTTCGACGAGATCCTCGCCGAGTCGGTTTCTGCCGTCGTTCGCAAGCAGAAGGACGTCGGTGTCACCATCCCGAACGATGGTGAGTACGGCAAGGCTATGTCCGGCAAGGTCGACTACGGCGCATGGTGGTCGTATTCGTTCCAGCGCCTCGGCGGCCTCGAGCTCAAGGGCGACGATATCAACGCCATCGCCCAGCACGTCGAGTCCACCCCGGGTAACATCCAGCTCACCAACTTCGCCAATCGCCGCGACTGGACGAAGTTCGCCGCTGCCTACCAGGACCCGACCGCCGGCATCGCGCTCGGCGACACCGCCGCCAACGCCTTCCCGGTGGCGACCGGCCCGGTGACCTACATCGGTCAGGAGCAGGTCCAGACCGACGTGAAGAACATGAAGGCCGCGATGGAGGAGAACGGCTTCGACGAGGGCTTCATCACCGCCATTTCGCCGGGATCCGCCGCCCGCATCGGCAACGAGTACTACAAGACCGAGGAAGAGTTCATTTACGCCTGTGCTGATGCGCTGCGCGAGGAGTACAAGGCGATCACCGACGCCGGGCTCGTCGTCCAGATCGACGATCCGTCCATCGCCGAGAACTGGGACCAGATCGTTCCCGAGCCGTCGGTCGAGGACTACCGCAACTTCACCCAGATCCGCGTCGACGCCATCAACCATGCGCTCCAGGGCATCCCGGAGGAGCAGGTTCGCGTCCACATCTGCTGGGGCTCCTGGCACGGCCCGCACACGACCGATATCGAGTTCAAGCACATTGTCGACCTCGTGCTGCAGATCAATGCACAGGCGTTCAGCTTCGAGGGCGCGAACGCCCGCCACGAGCACGAGTGGAAGATTTGGGAGGACGTGAAGCTCCCCGAGGGCAAGATCATCATCCCGGGCATCGTTGGCCACGCCACGAACGTCGTCGAGCATCCGGAGCTGGTTGCCGACCGCATCGAGAACTTCGCGAAGCTCGTGGGTCGCGAGAACGTGATCGCCAGCACGGATTGCGGTCTCGGGGGTCGCATCCACGAGGACATCGCGTGGGCGAAGCTCGAAGCGCTCTCGCAGGGCGCGGAGATCGCCACGAAGCGTCTCTGGTCGTAGGGGCGGACTCCATGTCCGCCCAAGGTGGGCGCGCATTCCACAACGACCCCGGCCATGTTGGCCGGGGTCGTTTGCGTTAACACTCGGTAGCCCCGGGCCCGTGGTACCCCGGGGACGTGCATTTTCTTTCCGTTATGATGAAACCACAATGGCATCGGAAGGAGTACCGGGCATGGTCGCGGAGATCATTCGGCGGATGAGTGGCGATATTGAAGCACTCTGTGAACAGCATGCTCTCCGCTCCCTATGGTTCTTGGACTCCGTATCTGATGAAGTTATCGCGCCACGTACTACCGGTATCGTGTTCATTGTCGATCTCGGCGACTATGACGACATCGCAATCACCAGATACCTTGCTCTTGCAAGTGGCATCGAGGAATTGCTCGATAGCCCTATCGTGCTGATCTCTAACGGAATCCTCAATACTCGCCACGTCCTCAGGAAACAGATTGAGCGGGAGTGGATTCGTGTCTATGGATGAAACCCTCCGGCTACAACTCAAACAGATTCGCGAGATCGCTCTCGGTCTGGAGCTCGATGCATCGACGTATGACATGGAACTCTTTTCGAGAGTGGACACGGCCTACGGTAAGGCGTGCTGGGAATTCGGGATATTGGCCTCTCGACTCGAATACGTGCTGAAGCGGGCGCCCTGGCTTCGTTCAGATCTGCCAGCAGAGGCTTCTATCCTGGAGCTGTGGAAACGCCAGTCAGCATGCCCAGACCTGATGGACCCACGATTGATTTGGTTTGTTTCTAGTCACGACGTCGCCAGGCTGATGTCAGAGATCGACAACATCCTCACTTCGTTGGAGTCCTGAATAAGTGGCTCTGCATAGGTTTTATGGGCGAAGAGGGTTGCCAGCACAACTCTTTCAAAGGACCATGCCCGAATAATCACAATGTGAACGCCTCCCATGATGCAGGAAGTCATTTGAGGATGGAGCCCGAGTCGCCTTCTACAACGATGTCCACCATGCTCGCGATCGATCTTGGCGCCGAGAGCGGTCGCGCAATGCTTGGGCAATTCGACGGACAGCGCCTGCACCTGCGCGAGGTCTACCGCTTTCCTAACGATCCGGTGTTCTTGCCGGACGGCCTCTATTGGGACATCCTCCGCATCTATCGGGAAACCCTGAGCGGGCTTGCTGCCGCCGGAGCAGAATCGGGCGGTGCCATCACCTCGCTTGGCATCGACTCCTGGGCGGTTGATTTTGGTCTGCTGGACCGAAACGGCGCCCTCATCGGCAACCCACGCCACTACCGCGACCCGCGCAACGAGGGCATGCTGGATCGGGCGTTCGGGCGAGTCCCGCGCGAGGAGATGTATCGCGCCACCGGCATCCAAAACCTGCCGATCAACACCATGAGCCAGCTCCTTTCTATGGAAGATGATCCCGTGATCTCCATCGCGGACACCATGCTGCTGATCCCGGATCTGCTCCGGTACTGGCTGACCGGGGACCGCACCGCCGAATACACCAACGCGACGACGACCCAGCTTTACGATCACGCCTCCGGCGATTGGGGATGGGACATCATTCGCCGCCTGGGTATCCCGGAGCGCATCTTCCCGCCGATCGTCCGGGAAGGCACGATCGGAGCACCGCTCCGCGAGGATGTTCGTCGCGGCGCCGGGCTGAAGAGTCCACTCGATGTCGTTGCCGTCGCCTCCCACGATACGGCGTCAGCCGTCGTCGCCGTCCCGGCGCGGCGCGGGAACTTCGCTTACATCTCCAGCGGGACCTGGTCGCTTGTCGGCGTGGAGCTGCCGGAGCCGGTCCTGACGGAAGCCGCGATGCAGGACAACTTCACCAACGAGGGCGGGGCGTTCGGCACGATCCGCTTCCTTAAGAACGTGATGGGCCTGTGGCTGCTCCAGGAATGCCGTCGTACCTGGCGGAATGAGGGGCGTGACGCCACGTACGAAGAGCTCGTCGCCGAAGCACGGTCGGCATCGCCATTCGCTTTCCTCGTCGACCCGGACGACCCGGCCTTCCTCGCGCCCGGCGACATGCCGGGACGCATCGTCGCGTACTGCCAGCGAACGGGACAGGGGACCCCGACAGGCATTCCCGAGATCACCCGATGCATCCTCGAGAGCCTCGCGTTGAAGTACCGCTGGGTGATCGAGCGGATCGTGACGCACACGGGTCGGGAGGTCAAGGTCATCCACGTGGTCGGCGGCGGTTCGCGTAGCGAGACGCTCTGCCAGCTCACCGCTGACGCCACAGGCAGACAAATCGTCGCCGGGCCGGTTGAGGCCACTGCCATGGGTAACATCCTTGTCCAGGCCGTCGCGCACGGGCACCTGGGCTCCCTCTCCGATATCCGCGAGGTCGTTCGCGCATCGACCGACCTGATCGTGTACGAGCCGCGTCACCAGAGTGGTGAATGGGATGAAGCGTACGGGCGCCTCCTGCGCCTGATGGCATCGAACGCCCGGGAAGGGCAAGAGATCGAGGGGACATGACGACTGCACCCGGAGACGTTGACCATCCGGTGACCGGCCTGGAATCAGCATCCTGGATCTGGGATGCAGGCGACCCGGCGCCGCGTAACGCCTGGCGGCTTTTCCGCCGGACGTTCGACGTCCTTGGCGCTCCCGCGAAGGCACAGCTTCGTATCACCGCCGACACGCGGTACGTGCTCCACGTCAACGGCGAGCGGGTCGGGCAGGGACCGGCTCGCGGCTTCCCGGACCACTACTTTGTGGACACGTGGGACGTCACGCCGCTGATCCTCCCGGGTGCGACGAACGTCATCGCTGTGCAGGTGCTGCATTTCGGCGTGGCGACGTTCCAGAGCCTCGCGACCCGAGGCGGCGTGATCGCGGATCTCACGCTCGATGGCGACCAGGTCGTGGTGACCGACGACACCTGGCGGGTGAGTTCTCCCGCAGGCGTGGAGCCGCGCTCGAACCGCATGTCGTGCCAACTCGGTTTCGTGGAAGTCGTCGATGCGCGCGTGTTCCCGCTGGAGTGGACGCGGCCGGAGTTCGACGACTCCCGTTGGGAGCTGGCAACGCCGATTGGCCCGATTGGCACCGCGCCGTGGACGAAGCTGGTCTCGCGTGACATCCCGCATCTCCAGGAGCAGGCGATCCGGCCGGCACGGGTCGAGTGTATGGCCAACGTCCGCCCGATCACCGGTTCCTGCGTGATCGACATGCGTTGCCATATGGACCCGTTGGCGGCCACGCACGCGAACCAGATCTCTTATGCCGGGTACCTGGTGACAACCATCCGCGTTCGGGAGCCGGGCGAGGTCACGATCATCTTTGCCTGGGATCGGGTGAACAGCGTTTCGATTGATGGAGCCTGGGTCTCCCACGATGATTTGGTCGTCGGGCCGGACGAGCAACGCTCGCTGACCCTGTCGCTGGCAGAGGGAGATCATCTCTTCGTCGCCGACGTCTCGGCAATGGACCACGGCCACGGTTTCCGCGTCGCGCTGGATGGCCCGGCCACCTTCGCGCCCGCCGTCCCAGGCGAGACGCCCTTCGCCACGATCGGCCCGATCGGGGAGTCACCGGATCCCGACGCCGTCTTCCCGCCAGTGCCCGCGATCCCTGCTGACATCCAGTCGCAGGTTCGCTCGCTGACGCGTCCCGAGGACCTTTCCTCAGTCAGCAAATACCTGAAGCCGGTCGATGCCGCGCTCGTCAGCCCGATCGATCTCTTCACGCTCAGCACACGGCCCTCCGTGCGAGAGGAAGTCCCCGTTCCGGCGACCCTCCAGGGCATTGTCAGCGGCCAACCGGCGACGGTGCCGCGTTCGGCAGATACCGATACCGAGTTGATCTTCGACATGGGCCGGGAGTTGTCCGGGTACGTGTATCTCGACATCGAGGCGCCCGAAGGCGTGACGATCGATCTCTTCGGCTTCGAGTACCTTCGCGGCGACCATCGTGAGAACCCGAGCCTGCTCGACAACTCCCTCCGTTACATCACCCGGGCCGGTCGCCAGCGATACGTTTCCCCGACGCGACGTGGTCTCCGCCACCTGCAGCTGACCGTGCGGCCGGGGGAAGTCACCGACGACATCGTCCTGCACGATATCGGCATGATCGAGAGCCACTACCCGGTCAGCCGGGTCGGCAGCTTTCGCAGCAGCGACCCGCTGCTGGAAGACATCTACGAGATGTGCCGCCACACGGTCATCGCCTGCATGGAGGACACCTGGGTGGACTGCCCGGCTTTCGAGCAGACGTACTGGGTCGGCGACGCCTACAACACCGCCCGGTTCGCGACCTGGCTCTTTGGCGCCGAGCCGCTCACCGGGCGCTGCATCCGCCTCGTGACCGGCTCCAAGGACCAGACGCCGATGCTCGCCTCGCAGGTGCCGTCCGGCTGGGTGAATGTGCTGCCGAACTGGACCTTCTTCTGGGCGATGACGGCCCGGGAACACTGGTTCCGGACCGCCGACGAGGCGTTCGCCGTCGACCTCTGGCCCTCGGTCCGCGACGCGCTCGACGCATTCCTTGCGCACGTCGACGAGCGCGGGCTCCTCTCGATCGAGGCGTGGAACCTTCTCGACTGGGCGCCGATCGACCAGCCGAATTCGGGCATCGTGACGCACCAGAACTGCATCTTCGTCCTTGCGCTGCGTTCCGCCGCCGAGCTGGCCGATGCCACCGGTGACGCAGAAGGCGCCAGGCGGTTCCGCGATGCTGCAGACGCTTTGGCTCGTGCGATCGATGAATATCTCTGGTCCGATGAGGCGGACGCCTACATCGACGCGATCCATGCCGATGGCCGTCGCTCCGGAACAATCAGCGTCCACAGCCAGATGTTCGCGCTGTACGCGGACGTGCCGGGCAAGGAACGGGTCGAGCACCTGCAGCGCCAGTTGCTCGATCCTCCAGCGTCGTGGGTCAGGATAGCCAGCCCGTGGATGTCCGCGTTCCTCTACGACATGCTCGCGGACAACGGGCATACCGAACACGCGCTGGCCCATATCCGCGAGAACTACGGCCGGATGCTGGAGCACGACGCCACGACCTGCTGGGAGATGTACCCGGAGTCGAACTTCGTCTCCGGCAGCGGCCGGTTGAGCCGCAGCCACTGTCACGCATGGTCGGCCGCGCCCGCCCGTTTCCTGCCGCAGCGCATCCTCGGCATCCAGCCGCTCGATCCGGGCTGGACGCGGATCGCCGTCAGCCCGGAACCCTGTGGCCTCACATGGGCAGAGGGGCGCGTGCCGCTCCCGGACGAGGGGTGGATCGACGTCTCGTGGCGGATCGACGAGGCTGGCGAGATGATCCTCGACGTCTCCGCGCCGGATGGTCTGGAAATCGTGCAGCGCATCCCGGCACATATGTGATCGCGAAGGGTCTTGTCAGGATCGGCCCACAGGGTAGGCTGACCTGTAACGATTCACGACCGTCACCCGGCACTTGCCGCTTCATTCAGGGGAGCAACAATGCCCAATCTCGCCGCGCCATCCCGTGTTCGCTTCGAGCACCATCCCGACGGATTCGGGATCGGGAATCCGTCGCCGCGACTTTCGTGGATCGTAACGGAAGCGCCGTCCGGCTACATCCAAAGCGCCTACGAGGTGGAATGGTCGCCTGAAGACGGCGAGCCGGAGATCGTACGGGTCGACTCTGGCGAGCAGGTGCTGGTGCCGTGGCCGTTCGCGCCGCTGGGGTCGCGCCAGCGAGGCGATGTCCGCATCCGGGTCAGCGGGGGCAGGGAGTGGTCCCCATGGAGCGAGCCAACGACGGTCGAGGCCGGGTTGCTGTCTCCGGACGACTGGTCCGCATTGTTCATCTCACCGGCCGAGGGAGCGGCCTTCGGTGACCCAGCGCCCTTCGTGCAGGGGACCTTCGAAGCAAAGGGGGAGATCGCTCGCGCTCGCGTCTACGCGACCGCGCTCGGCATCTACACGATCTCGCTCAACGGCCAGCGGGTCGGCGACCATATCTTCGCGCCGGGCTGGACGAGCTACCACCATCGCCTCCGTTACCAGACCTACGATGTCGCGGACCTTATCTCGCCCGGCGAGAACGTCATCGAGAGCGTGCTCGGAAACGGCTGGTATCGTGGCTACCTCGGCTGGCAGGATCAGCACTCCGTCTACGGCGACGACCTTGCCCTGATGATGCAGCTGGAGATCACCTACGCCGACGGCACGACCCAGCTCGTTGTCACCGACGGATCGTGGCGCGCCGGGAGCACCGGCATCCTGCAGAACGACTTCTACAATGGCCAGACGACCGACCTGACCGTTGACAAGGCGGAGCCGGCGACTCCGGTGGAAATTGTTGGGCAGGACCGTTCGATCCTCGTCGCGGCGGATGGCCCGCCGATTCGCGTCACGCAGACGATCTCCGCGAAGGAGGTGTTTCGTTCGCCCACCGGGAAGCTGCTGGTCGACTTCGGGCAGAACCTTGTCGGCTGGGTGCGGCTGACCGCCCGGAACACGACTCAGGGACAGCGTGTCGTCATCCGCCATGCCGAGGTGTTGGAGCACGGCGAGTTGGGTACCCGCCCGCTTCGCTCCGCGAAGGCGACCGACGAATTTATCCTCCCGGCGGCGGAGGAGATCACCCTCGAGCCGGAGCTCACCTTCCACGGTTTCCGCTACGCCGAGATTACCGGCCTCGACGACGTCATACCAGAAGACGTGACCGCCCTCGTCATCCACTCCGACATGGAGCGCATCGGCTGGTTCGAGTGCTCCGATCCCCTGCTGAACCAGCTGCACGACAACGTCGTCTGGGGCATGCGCGGCAACTTCGTCGATGTCCCGACCGATTGCCCGCAGCGCGACGAACGGATGGGCTGGACCGGCGACATCGAGGTCTTCGCGCCGACCGCGACCTTCCTCTATGACAGCGCCGGGTTCCTGACCTCCTGGCTGGCGGACCTCGCCGCCGAGCAGAAGCCGAATGGCGCGGTCCCGTATGTCGTCCCGGACGTCCTGCACCAGGACGACCCGACGGCCGCAGCGTGGGGAGACGCCGCGACGATCGTCCCGTGGACGCTCTTCCAGCGCTTTGGCGACGTTGGCATCCTCCGGCGTCAGCTCCCGAGCATGATGGCCTGGGTGGATCGCCAGGCCGACCTCGCCGGCGACGACCTGCTGTGGACCGGCTCTTTCCAGTTCGGCGACTGGCTCGACCCGACCGCCCCGCCGGACGAGCCAGGCAAGTCGAAGGTCGATCCCGATCTCGTCGCGACGGCCTACTTCGCGTACTCGGCGCAGATCGTCGCCGACGCGGCCTCCGTGCTGGGAGAAGCCGACATCGCGGAGACGTATGGCTCCCTCGCCGCATCCGTGCGCGAGGCGATCCGGAACGCCTGGGTGATGGCCGATGGCCGCGTCCACTCCGATGCCCAGACCGGTTACGCGATGATGATCGCTTTCGACCTGCTGGAGACCGAGGAACAACGACGAAGGGCAGGGGAGCGGCTCGCCGAGCTGGTGCGCGAGGCGGATTATCACATCGCGACCGGCTTCGTCGGCACCTCGATCATCATGGACGCCCTGTGCGCGACCGGGCAGGAAGACACCGCCTGGAAGCTCTTCCTGCAGCAAGGGTGCCCCAGCTGGCTCTATCCGGTCACGATGGGCGCGACGACGATCTGGGAGCGATGGGACTCCATGCTCCCCGATGGCTCGATCAACCCGGGCAGCATGACCTCGTTCAATCATTACGCGCTCGGCGCTGTCGCCGACTGGATGCACCGTTCGCTCGCGGGACTTGCCTCGGCGGCTCCGGGGTATCGCGAGATCGTCGTCAGGCCGATCCTGAACGATGCCGTCACCTTCGCATCTGCCCGGCACATCACGCCCTATGGCGAGGCGTCGGTCTCGTGGACGCGCGACAACGGCACGTTCACGCTTCGCCTCGATGTCCCGGTTGGCTCGAAAGCAATCGTCTATCTGCCCAGTGCACCAGAGCCCGAGCGCGTCTCCCATGGAGTGCACACATGGAGCGTGCCTATCTCGTGATGCACGCCGGTTCCAGGTCGCCCCGGCCCGGTGGTGGCCGGGGATCGACCCTTGGAGCACCTAAAGGCGCTCCAAGGGTCGGATGTACGCACAAGGCTCGTCCCGCACATTCACAGGAGAACCATTCGTGTCCGATCATCCAGCAGGCTATGACCATCTCGTCGACAGCCTTTCCAGCCGCGGCGTCGACATCGCGGCCGTCGAGCGCGCGCTCCGCGATCAGCGCATCGAGACCCCGTCATGGGGCTACGGCAACTCGGGGACCCGCTTCAAGGTCTTCCCGCAACCCGGCGTGCCGCGCGACCCGTTCGAGAAGTTCGAGGACGCCGCACAGGTCCAGAGACACACCGGCATCTGCCCCGCCGTGGCCCTCCACATTCCGTGGGACAAGGTGGACGACTACGGTGCTCTCCGTGCTCACGCCGAATCGCTTGGCATGTCGATCGGCGCGATCAACCCGAACCTCTTCCAGGACGACGTCTACAAGCTCGGCAGCGTCACGCATCCAGACCCGGAGGTTCGCCAGCAGGCGACCGATCATCTCGTCGAATGCTGCGAGATCGCCCGCGAGACCGGCTCGTCTGCGATCTCCCTCTGGTTGGCTGACGGCACGAATTACCCAGGCCAGGACAGCATGGTCGAGCGCCGCCATCGCCTCCGCGAGTGCCTGGAGACGGCCTACGCCGCGATGCCGGACGGTTGCCGGCTCCTCGTCGAGTACAAATTCTACGAGCCGGCCTTCTATCACACCGATCTCATGGACTGGGGTGCCGCGCTCACGATGTGCCAGCGGCTCGGCGATCGGGCGCAGGTGCTCGTCGATCTCGGTCACCACGCGCAGGGCGTCAACGTCGAGCAGATCGTCGCCTACCTGCTGGACGACGGAAAGCTTGGCGGCTTCCATTTCAACGCCCGCAAGTACGGCGATGACGACCTCATCGTTGGCTCGACCAATCCCTTCGAGCTCTTCCTGATCTTCACGGAGCTGGTCTCCGCCGGGCCTGAGCGCACGAAGGACGTCGCATACATGATCGACCAATCCTTCAACATCGAGCCGAAGATCGAGGGCATGATCATCAGCGTCATGGCTCTGCAGGAGGCGTACGCCCGCGCGCTCGTCGTCGACTACGATGCGCTGGCAACTGCTCGCCGGGAAGGTGACGTGCTCGGCGCCTACAGCCTGCTCCAGGACGCCTACCAGACAGACGTCCGCCCGCTCTGCGCGAAAGTCCGCCAGGATCTCGGCGCGTCCGCCGACCCCGTCGCCGCCTTCCGCGCTAGCGGCTACCAGTCTCGCATCGCCGAGGAGCGCGTCGGCGGTAACCAGATGGGCTGGACCTAATTACGCAATGTAAGAAGTCCCGTCATTCTGAGCGAAGCAAGGGCCCGCTGCCGCCTCTCGCCAGACGGGCTCGGCTGGAGAACCCGACGCGAAGCGGTGCTCGCGATCAGCCTGTGCCCCCGTCGGACCAATCACCAAGAGGATGCTTTAATGCACGTACATAAACAGCACGGCCCCATCGCCGCCACCGTCGAGAATGCCTGGGACGCATCTGTCGCCCGGGACTTCTCACCGCTCGACGCTCTTGTCTACCGCTCCAACTTCCTCGGCGCTGACCGACGCGTCGCCAACTTCGGCGGCGGCAACACCTCGACGAAGGTCATCGAGCGGGACCACACCGGCCGGCAGGTCGAGGTCCTCTACGTGAAGGGCTCCGGGACCGACCTCGCGACGATCACCGCCAGCGGCTTCACCGGTTACCGCCAGGACGAGGTCCTGCCGCTGTTCGAACGTGACGACTTGACCGACACGGAGATGGTCGCCTATCTCGCGCGGTGCCAAATCGCCCCGGACATGCCGCGCGGCTCCATCGAGACCCTGCTCCATGCCTTCATTCCCGCCGCCTGCGTCGATCACACGCACCCGGATGCCGTAAACATGATCTGTTGCGCGGAGGACGGCGAACGGCTCGCGAAGGAGTGCTACGGCGACGATGCGATCTGGATCCCGTACATCCGGCCCGGATTCACGCTCGCGAAGCAGGTCGGCGAGGCGGTCCGCCAGTATCCTGACGCGAAGCTCGTCCTGCTCGCGAAGCATGGCCTCGTGACATGGGGTGACGACGCCGAGAGCAGCTACGCCAGCACCGTCGACGCCATCAACCGTGCCGCAGCCTTCGTAAACGATCGCGCCGGGGAGGTGAATCCGTTCGGCGAGGATGAGGTGTCAGCGCTGGACGCATCGGAGCGCGATGACCTCCTGGTGCAGGTGCTCCCGGTCCTGCGCGGTGCCGTGTCGACGGAGTACCCGAAGATCCTCACCGTCGACACCTCCGACAGCGTCATGGCGTTCGTCCGGGGCAACCGGTCGGCGGCACTGTCTCAGGTCGGCGCCGCCTGCCCCGATCATCTCGTTCACACCAAGATGAAGCCGCTCTGGGTGCCCTTCAATCCGAAGAACGAAAGCGCCGATGATCTGGAAGCCCGCATCCGCGAAGAGGTCGCCCGCTACCGCGACGAGTACTCCGCCTACTACGAGCGTCAGAGCGCCGGGCACCAGCCGCCGGACGGGGGTGATCCGATCTCGTTCGACATGGATGACCCTAGTCCACGCGTCGTGCTCATCCAGGGCGTCGGCATGGTCGGCGTCGGGCGAAACCGCAAGGCGGCCAACCTCTCCCGCGATCTCTACCATCGCGCCATCGCTGTCATGGGCGGCGCGTCGGCCCTTGGCAGCTTCGTGTCGCTGACCGAGGCGGAGTCGTTCGCCGTCGAATACTGGCCGCTGGAGCGCTATAAGCTCTCACTCGCCCCGGCTCCACGCGAGCTGGAGGGGCGCGTCGCCTTCGTCACCGGCGGCGCGGGCGGCATCGGCAGCGCCACCTGCGAGGCCTTGGCCGAGGACGGTGCCTGCGTCGTCGTCGCGGATATCGACGCGAAGGGCGCCGACGAGACCGCAGCCACGTATGGCGACAAGGGCCTCGGCGTTGCGGTGGACGTGACGAGCGAGGAGGCCGTTGACGATGCCTATCGCCGCGCGGTCCTCCACTTCGGCGGCGTTGACATCGT